>VYKV01000352.1_pt1 | contig 9999 bp, 10 predicted proteins | sample 5114461 | NCBI WGS metagenome assembly VYKV01 (sample SAMN12291816, study PRJNA351875) | freshwater metagenome | isolation source: freshwater lake | place: USA: Michigan, Gull Lake | collected 2011-07-05 | reverse complement strand
TTGCATCTTTAGATGGGGTATTTGGTCGTAGGGTGAAGGTTACACTTCCTTTAGATTTTTAAGCCCTGTCGTTGAACCAAGAATCCCCGTCCGTTTTACGGCGGGGAGTGTCAAGACACGATTATTACCGGGGCCGATTTCACTAACGCGGTAATTGATAGCTATCAGGTCAAGTTAATGTGTGAACGGGCCGATGGGATTAATCCGGTCACGGGAGTGGCCACCAGAGATAGTTTAGGCTGTAATTAGCAATTCCGGGCAGATTCTAGCTGACGGCACAAAAATAGCCTACCCCCTACACCCCGGCTATCTCGATCGAGACAGCCGGGGTGTAGAATGAAAATACTGAGCGAGGCTAAAGAAAGGAGAGAGACTCTTGATAATCGTCATCGATAACTATGATAGTTTTACCTACAATTTAGTCCAGTATTTGGGAGAATTAGCCTCCGAGTTCCCGATCGCCGTGCCGATCGAGGTCTATCGTAATGATAAAATCGATCTGGCCACGATCGAACAAATGCGGCCGGATGGGATTGTCATTTCCCCCGGTCCAGGTCGTCCGGTCGATGCGGGCATATCTCTGGAATTAATCGCCAAATTTAGCCCCTATATGCCAATCTTGGGGGTCTGTCTCGGTCATCAAAGTATCGGTCAGGTATTCGGAGGGGATGTGGTCTCGGCCCCAGTCTTGATGCACGGCAAAACTTCCCCAATCTATCACAACAATGAAGGGGTATTTCAAGGCTTAGAAAATCCTTTTACTGCCACCCGTTACCATAGTTTAGTGATCGAGCGCTCCACCATGCCAGATAATTTAGAGATCACGGCCTGGGTAGAAGATGGCACGGTCATGGGAGTCCGTCATCGGGATTACCCCCACATTCAAGGAGTACAATTTCATCCCGAAAGTATTTTAACCACTGCCGGCAAGGAACTTTTAAGAAACTTTCTCCGATCCCTCTAGTGTTTACTAATCCCCAACCCCTGAAATTAACCTTAACTTGATTAATTCTGCATCTACATTTATGAAAAGGCGAGATTTTATCTTATCGGCGGGGACAAGTTTCTTAACCGTGGGAGTAAGCTCAGTTTTAGCGGAAACTAAACCCAAACCCACCAACCCCACTTCCCCCCAAAAACCCGATAATTCCCTCCTAGTTCAATGGTTGGGTCATAGTTGCTTTTTATTCACCGGAGGAGGGCAAAGAGTCCTAGTTAATCCCTTCCGGGCGATCGGTTGTACGGCGGGTTTTCCTTTGCCAAAAGTAGAAGCAGATATCGTTTTAATTAGTAGTCAACTGTGGGATGAAGGGGCGGCCGAGGGTTTACCCGGTAATCCGAAAATTTTGTTTGAGCCGGGGGCCTATGATCTGGGTAAATTAAAATTACAGGGCATTAGTATTGCCCACGATCGCATGGGTGGGCAACGTTTCGGTATGAATGTAGCCTGGCGTTGGACCCAGGCGGGGATTAGTATTGTCCATTTGGGGGGGGCAGCAGCCCCGCTCGAATTAGAACAAAGAATTCTCCTAGGTTCGCCGGATTTAGCTTTTATTCCCGTGGGAGGTGGTCCAAAAAATTATAATCCCCAAGAAGCAAAACAGGCGATCGAAGTTTTACAGCCGCGAATTGCTATACCAACTCAATACTTTACCAGTGCCGCCGATAAAAATGCCTGTGAATTGGTGTCTGTAGATGAGTTTCTCAAGTTAGTCAAGGATAAAAATATCCGTTTAATCGAGGACAATAAATTACGGATTCGTGCCGCCGATTTACCCCAAAAAGGGACTCTCATTCGCGTGTTTGACTACCGCAAGCTGTTACAGAAATCCTAATTTTTAGGAGCCAATGACCTAGGCCTATTGATTAACTAATTTTCCTCGATAGACGGCGCTCTAAAGCATCTCCTAGTTATGCTTACAGAAAAAGAGTTATACTAAAATCTATAGGGAGCATCTCATTTATGCAAGCGAGTAATTATACTTGAAGGTCAGAGAGTTCATTCAAGAGGCAAATGTTTCTATTCAGCATAAAGTTGAAGAAGAAATTCAGGCCATGCAAGAAGAAGTTGACAAGTTAAACCGCAGTGATCTTTTTCTTGCATTCCAAGCTAGATTAGAAGCAGCAGAGGGTAATAGAGTCTCTATGTCTGATTTTGACTTGGCAATGCTAAGAGAGCAAGTTGAAGGATTTAGAGATGTCACCAAAGAACTAACAATGGAGATTTACAGGCTGTCCAAGATAGCCCTACAGCCCTGATCATAATCAAGGTTATAATTATTTTTAATAAATTCCAGAATATTCAGCCCCAAGCAATGTCTATGTTACTGCAAGACCTAAAGGAAGAAGCGGTTAAGCTATCACCGAGCGATCGACTTGATCTGGTTAGCGCCATTATTGAGTCCTTGCAGAAGACCCCAATTGCTAGACCTGATCGTTCTGGTGCAATTCAACGGATGCGTGGCTTACTCAAAACAGACCAACTTGCACCAACCGACCAAGAAGTAGCTGCCATGTTGGAAGATCGTCGGGTGGAGAAATATCTTTAGTGAGAGTTTTAATTGATACTAATGTTCTCCTAGATTTTCTATTGGAGAGAGAGCTATTTTTCCAAGATGCAGAACGACTATTTCAGGCGATCGATTCTGGTCAGATCGTCGGGTATGTCACAGCTACAACGCTCACGGACATTTTTTATATTGCTCGAAGACACACTCGCAGTATTGAGCAGGCACGGCAAGCAGTTTCAGAGACATTGACAGCAATGGAAATCTGCCCTGTAAACCGGGCGGTTCTAGAGGTAGCGTTTAGTTCAGGTTTGGCTGATTATGAGGATGCGATTCAGGTCGCTTGTGCTGTAGATCAAGGACTTGATGCTATCTTGACCCGCGATAGTCAAGGGTTTTTGAATTCATCCGTACCTGTGTTATCAGTTCAGGAGTGCTTGCATCGCTTGGAAGAGCCAAATAATAGCAAATCCACCTGATAAAATCCAGTTTACAGGCTTTTTGGTTCGTGAGGGGGTGAGGAGTGAAAAGTGAGCAGTTACAGCCAAAATTTGGCGGCATGGGCAAAGAGCCTTTGTGGCAGATTGATGACAGCATTATTACAGGAGATTTACAGGCTGTCCAAGATAGCCCACGTTAGCATCATGCCAAGAGTTACAATGGCTCTAGAAAGGTAGGAAGCGGCATTGGCAAAGACCCAAAAATATTGGGAAAAGGTGGATTAGTGGCATACACACAATAGGAGTCTATGAAAATGGCATGGATATTTAGTTTATCCGCAGAATGTGATTCTGATGAGAGCAAGGCCGATAAATTTGCTCAACATTTTCAGGGAAGATCATTGTTGCTGTCAAATGGTCGCCAGTGCCAATGTCGCACAGACATATTCCAAGACATAGAAGAAAATTGGTGGTGTCGCATTTCACCAAATAATCTTAGCGAAGTGGGAATAGACGGCCCTGAAAGTGCCTATTCAATGACAGAGTTAGGTATTTTACTCTATCAGTCCCTAGGATTTGCCCCCACCTTAAAAATTGCTTTAACAATCTTATTAAAAATGTTTTTTCTGAAAGAATCTCGCTCTTTTTTTAGACAGGGGTGGACAATTGCAGTTTTACTAATTGCCCTGCTTGTGTCCCTGCCGATTTTATCGGTGGCCAGTAGTTTATTAACTAATTCCAGTCAAGTCTGGCAACATCTGATCGAAACTGTTCTCTGGGATTATCTAGTTAATTCTTTTTGGTTAATGTGCGGGGTGGGCAGCGGCGTTTTAATCATCGGTGTCGGCACAGCTTGGTTAACAACGATGTGTCAATTTCCCGGTTGTCAACAATTTCAATGGTTATTATTACTACCCCTTGCCGCTCCTGCCTATCTCTTGGCCTATACTTATACCAATATGATGGACTATTTTGGTCCGGTGCAGACGTTCTTAAGAAGTGTTTTCGGTTGGAATAGTGTCGAGGATTATTGGTTTCCTAATATCCGTTCTCTCTGGGGGGGGATTCTGATGTTAATACTGGTGCTTTATCCCTACGTTTATCTGTTAGCAAGGGTCGGTTTTTTAGAGCAATCTGTCTGTACGGTGGAGGCAAGTCGCTCCTTGGGATGTAATCCTTGGCGCAGTTTTTTTACTGTCGCTTTACCCCTAGCAAGACCGGCAATTATGGCGGGATTAGCTCTAGCTTTAATGGAAACTCTTAACGATTTTGGTACGGTGCAGTATTTCGGAATTAATGCTTTTACCACGGGGATTTATAATACTTGGTTCGGCATGGGCGATCGCATAGCAGCGGGGCAGTTATCAACAGTTTTAATGGTATTTATCCTCGTTTTAGTTTTCCTCGAACAATCCTCCCGTCGTCAAGCTCGTTACTATGAAATGACCAATCGTTTCCAGTCACCGACTAAGTACGAACTAGGATTTGTTCGTAGTTTCTTGGCAATTTTATTCTGTTTTTTACCAGTATTTCTTGGTTTTATCGCCCCTGCTTTCTATCTGGCCTATCTAGCCTTTAATCATGCCCAAGAAACTTTTAATAATGACTTTCTTAGTTTATCGTTAAACAGTTTTTTTCTAGCTAGTTTAAGCGCAATTATTGCGGTAGTTTTAGCTTTAATTCTTGCCTACGGGGAAAGACTTAATCAGAATAAAACTATTAAGGGTTCTGTGCGGATTGCGGCCGCTGGTTATGCTATCCCCGGCATTGTTATTGCCGTGGGGGTTTTAATTCCTATCGGCAAATTAGATAACTTTTTAAATCAAGGATTAAATATCAATTTAATTCTGAGCGGCACGATTTTCTGTCTGATTTTTGCCTATATTGTCCGGTTTTTAGCCGTAGCTTTCTCCACGTTAGAATCGAGTTTAAGTAAAATTAAACCTAGTTTAGATGATGCTTCCCGCAGCCTTGGCTATGGCACTGGTGCCACTTTAATTAAAGTGCATATTCCTCTTTTGTCGGGGGGATTATTGACGGCGGCTATGTTAGTTTTTGTCGATGTGATGAAGGAATTACCGGCTACTTTGGTCTTAAGACCTTTTAATTTTGATACCCTAGCGGTGCGCGTTTATCAATACGCCAGTGATGAACGTTTAGTGGAAGCGGCGGCGCCGGCCCTGGCCATTGTCTTAGTGGGATTAATTCCGGTAATTTTTTTAAGTTGGCAAATTTCCCGACGGGCGATCGATTAAAGTGGCGGCCGATTCCTGGGCAAGTTGGCGATCGGCGAAGAGCTTAGTTCTATCTGGCTGAATAAATCTAAAAACCTTGTGGGATAATATCTTTAGGCTTTTTTAAAATCAAAAAGTGCCAGTCCTTGCAGTGATCGGGGGGAAAATTTAGGCACTTTTTCCCTGAAAATGGGTAAAACCCCACACCCCACACCCCACACCCTGCCTCCACGAAAAACTTTTTCGGTAAATCCTAGTTCTATAGTCTAGTACAAAATAATGTTACAGTTCTTGACAAGACTACTAGAGAGAGGGGGTGTCAGTGATAGGATTCCCTAAAACCCCTTTTCTTTATTTTTGTAGAGAGAACAAAACCCTATGACAGAACTTTCTGGAAAAGCTCCTAAGTTCGGTGGCAGCACGGGCGGTTTACTCGCCAAAGCCGATCTGGAAGAAAAATACGCCATCACCTGGACAAGCAGCAAAGAACAAGTCTTTGAAATGCCCACCGGTGGCGCCGCTAGCATGAACGAAGGCGAAAATCTCCTCTATTTGGCCCGCAAAGAACAGGCGCTCGCTCTTGGTACCCAATTGCGGACGAAATTTAAGCCCAAAATCGAAGATTACAAAATCTATCGGATTTACCCCAGTGGTGAAGTGCAGTACCCGAAAAAGTTAACGCCGGTCGTGAATTTTTCGGCAAAAAAGACCGCAATATCGGCAAAAACCCCGAACCAGCGACAATTAAGTTCTCTGGTGTCACTCCCTACGAAGCATAAATAATCCCTAAAATCGAGAGTGGGGAGTTAGATTTAGCAGCTATTTGGCCCGAAGATTTAACTTCTGACTCTCGATTTCTCTTATAGCAATCGGCAATTAATTGCTAGTTAGGGTTTGCTGAAAAAGTTTTTCCTGGGGTTAGGAGTTAGGAGTCAGTATTCTCCGAGTCAGGAGATAGGGTGGTCACTGCGTGTGCGTTGCGGGGGGTTTTGGGGTGTTAGGGTGTTAGGGTGGTCACTGCGTGCGCGTTGCGGGGGGTGTTAGGGTTTTAGTTGAAATTCCCCCACTTCCCCACTTCCCCACCTCTCCACTTCCCCACTTCCCCACTTCCCCACTTCCCCACTTCCCCACTTCCCCACTTCCCCACTTCCCCACTTCCCCACTTCCCCACTTCCCCACTTTCCCACTTCCCACTCCTTCATAATTCATAATTCATCGAAAATTTTGGGTGGGAAACCCCGCCGTTCTAGGTTGGCTTTACGTTAGAATTAAAAAGACCGTCTCGAAAACCAAGTGGGCGGACAGCACTTTGTGTAAGACAGTACATGGTTTTTTAACCGTGGTATGCAACGGTGGTTGAAGCAGAAACTTAAATCGTGAGGTTTAGGAATCGCCGCCCTAAAAGTGCGGCGAGGATGTCAAAATTCCGTTTTCTCCCCTACAAGTGTTGTGCTATCCGTTTCCTGAACCATCAAAATATGATCTTCCCCGACTTCGATCGCTTTCGTCAACTCGCTGGCCAAGGTAACTTTATTCCTGTCTATCAAGAATGGATCGCTGACCTAGAAACACCCGTTTCGGCCTGGTATAAAGTTTGTGCCAATCAAGCCTACAATTTTTTATTAGAGTCGGTGGAAGGGGGCGAAACCTTGGGACGCTACAGCTTTTTAGGAGGCGATCCCGTCTGGGTATTAGAAGCGCGGGGAAACACCACTACCCAAAGTTTTCGCGATGGTTCTCAAGAGATTTTTTCGGGGGATCCTTTCGAGATTTTAACCCAATGTTTAGCCCCGATCGTGCCGGTTAAATTGCCGCAATTACCCGCCGGAATAGGGGGTTTATTTGGTTTTTGGGGTTATGAATTAATTAATTGGATCGAGCCGCGAGTACCTATTTATCCCGCTACCGATGCCGATCTACCGGATGGTATTTGGATGCAGGTGGATAATCTGATTATTTTCGATCAAGTTAAACGGAAAATCTGGGCGATCGCTTATGCCGATATCCGGGGTAAAAATCCCGATTTAGCGGCCGCTTATCAAGCGGCCTGCGATCGAGTGACACAGTTAGTTCTGAAGTTACGATTACCCCTACCAACTAATGCCAAAACCCTAGAATTATTACCAGTTGGTCAGGGAAAAGAATTAGTCTATGAAAGCAATACAACTCAGGAAAAATTCTGTCAAAATGTCCTGAAAGCGAAGGATTACATCAAAGCGGGGGATATTTTTCAGGTGGTTATTTCCCAGCGTTTAAATGCCAATTATCAGGGTCATCCCTTCGATTTATATCGTTCCCTGCGTCTGATTAATCCTTCTCCTTACATGGCTTTTTATAACTTTAAGGATTGGCAGATTATTGGCTCTAGTCCTGAAGTGATGGTTAAGGCAGAACGGGACGAATTAGGTAAAATAAAGGCTACGGTCAGACCAATTGCTGGCACCCGTCGCCGGGGACAAAACTTGAGTGAAGATCAAGCTTTAGCAACGGATTTATTGCAAGATCCCAAAGAAATTGCCGAGCATATTATGTTAGTGGATTTGGGGAGAAATGATCTAGGTCGGGTGTGCGATCGAGGTACGGTCAAAGTGGATGAATTAATGATAATTGAACGTTATTCCCACGTTATGCACATTGTTAGTAATGTGGTGGGGGATTTAGCAACCAATAAAAGTGCTTGGGATTTATTAAAAGCTTGTTTTCCCGCGGGAACCGTCAGTGGGGCCCCGAAAATTCGCGCTATGGAAATTATCCATGAATTAGAACCCTGTCGTCGTGGTCCATATTCAGGGGTTTATGGTTACTACGATTTCGAGGGACAGTTAAATAGTGCCATCACAATTCGCACTATGATTGTTCGTCCCCAAGGTAATCAAAATTATCTGGTTTCCGTGCAAGCGGGAGCAGGGTTAGTAGCCGATTCTGAGCCGGAGAAAGAGTATGAAGAAACCCTCAACAAAGCGAGGGGTTTATTGGAGGCAATTCGCTGTTTAAGTTAGATTTTTAGCCTAGGATCTAGTTAAGGGGATTTGGCCATGATTTCCGAGAAAGAATAAGGTTAACTAACCAGGATAACATCAAGGTTTCAGCTTATTGCCATAAGTTTAGCTACTGGGGTGTAATGGTTACTAAAATCTCATAGGAGTTTGGTGGAGTCGTTTTAGTCGTAAACACTAATAAAATTTGGTTCTGAGTAAGACTGTTGCTGTTTGCAGGTAAATTGTTGCTATCAGAGGTATATACCTCTACGGTTTGAGCTTGAGTGTTTTCATAGACATTACGCAACCCATCCACAAAAACCACAATGCCATCTCCAGCATTTGCCAGAACAGGTGAACCCAAAGCTCCTTCCGGTATCCCAGGCAAATCTTCGTCAGGTGCAGTAACAACACCGCAGGAAGAACTGAATGTACAAGTTCCTCCTTTAATAACTTCAGCTGTAACAGTTGCCGGCACGGTAACGATGGGTAGAGTTGGTGTGGTAGCCCCGCTACCAGGTGTCCTATAAAAAGGAGGAGTAGGGGTGGTAGTACGGGTGGTAGTAGGGGTGGTAGTAGGGGTGGTAGTAGGGGTGGAGCTTGTGAGGCAAAATATTTGACAAGCTCTCGTGAAAACTCTGGTATTGACAGAGTATTTAACTTCGTCATTGGTAGTCATCTTTATCTGAGCGTCGGCATTCAAAATCACTTGATTACCATCTTTGTGAACGCAGGCAAAAAAACCTTGAGGAGGGTTGGAGATTTTGTTAAAATCCGCAGGACAACTGGGGTCAACAGCAGCCTCTGCTAACCTATCGGTGACAGGAGAATGTTGCCAAGTAAGAATGTTGTTGGGGGTGGTGTAGTTGCCATTAGGGTCCAAGTTTGGACCATAGCGCCACAAGACTCGCGGACGGGTCAAGCTATCTTTAGGGCCGGTGGTATAGTAAACGATCTGTTCATTGAGCGGAGCCAGACTGGGATTGTTGGGGTCGGGAATTTGGAAAGCAAGAACTGCTTTCCCTCCTGTGGGTACTTTAGTACTCGTGATCGCTGTTTCAGAATTAGCGATAATTCTTGCTCGTCTCACTTCATCTGAAACAAACTCTAGAGTACGATTAAGATTATTCCGGATTTCACTATCGGCATTAGCTCGATAGTTACTTCTGAGCAGGTTAATCAAGCCAATTCCCGCCACCAAGACGGCAATCAGCATCATCAAACCTGCCAGTAAGACTTCTGTAATCGTGAAACCCGCTTGCAGACGACGATGAGCGGATTTTTTCTGCAAACGACCTAAGTGATTGATGTACTCTAAATAAAAACGCATAGCTTTAACCTCTCCCGATTCCCATTTTATATACTTGCCTAAACATTTAACATTATATTGCAGTCACAGAGATTTTATTAAACTATCGGTCAATCAAGTCGAAGATGGTTTTCGGAAACCAGTGAAAATTTACTACTACCTAATACCTTCACAATTTCCCCAGAAAACTCCTGATCAAAAATGTCTTGACCTAACTAACTTTACCACTAACTACACAATAGACCGAGAAAATCCTCTAGATAGTGATTTAGGTATGGACAAAAATGTGATTTTGGTTACAGCTATTAATCGCTTTGGGGAGTAAGTGATTTTACAGGTGAGTTTTTCTGTACACTTGTATTGGTATAATTGTTGACCCTCAAGGATATAAGAAGGCACAAGGACTGGTTACAATCAAGGTTGACATCCTCACCGCCGTAAACGGACGGTGATTCCCAAACCTCACGATTTAGGTTTCTGCTTCTTTCCCTTGCGGGGTTCCGCACCTGCCTTAACAGATTTACTCTGTTC
>VYKV01000266.1_pt1 | contig 10077 bp, 12 predicted proteins | sample 5114461 | NCBI WGS metagenome assembly VYKV01 (sample SAMN12291816, study PRJNA351875) | freshwater metagenome | isolation source: freshwater lake | place: USA: Michigan, Gull Lake | collected 2011-07-05 | reverse complement strand
AGCATATCCTACTCTTTCTTGTCTTTCATACCATGCTTGTGTTCTGAGATGGAGAGCTTTATTGTAAACTAATCTTACACAGCCCAAAGTGCGCCGCAATAGCGACTCTTGTTCGGGTGTGGGGTAAAATCGGTAAGAATAAGCTTTTTCCATGTCTCACATTTTAGCATATATCGTGTAAATGCGCTAGTATTTAACGGTAAAGCCGTCGTAGAACGACGGGGTTTCAGACCCAAAATTTTCGATGACGAGATTGGATATCGACCGGCTACTTTTCCGCAGTTCCGGCGTTCCCTAAAACCAGAGACTTCCCACCTCACCATTAAGATAACTGCTCTCGATCAAAAACAACCCCTAACCTCTCGGCTAGGAGTTATGGATCAAGGTAGTTGTTTGCTCAAAATTAAAGATAGAGATGAGTTGAAAAACTAGGCAAGAGGATCTACACCCATGTCCACTACAGCATTGCGTAAAACGGTGATTTGTTGGCTAAAGTCCAGTCTTTGGAGAGCGGTGAGGACGATATTCACCTCGCGAGTCATTTTGTAGTTAGCGGGGACGGGAACCACAGTTCCTTCCTTGATCATTTCGGTTCTTCGTTTGATTAGTTCGCTCTAGATCAAAAATAATTGACAAAAATCGCCAAATGCCTTTCTATATAAGGGTTACATCCCTTATAACCCCCGTCCATTGCATAACACAAACCGAAGAACCATCATTTCGGCTAATTGATACCAGAAAGCTAGTTTGGTGTTAAGACTGAGAATACCGTAGGAGCTAGTAATCGGATTGCTGACTTTTTTAACCAAATCGCGCATGGTTTCTAACTGTTCAGCCTGGGATTTGGCTCAATAAATTGATAATTGTAAATAATTGTTACAAATACTTGACTTAAGATATTTCTATGCTGACAGAAACACAAATCAAAGAAAAAGCGCTAGAGTTGGGCTTCCATGGGGTCGGTATTGCCTCTGTGGACAGCCAAGACTCGGCGGTATCCCATCTAAAAAGCTGGTTAGAGCGGGGTTATCACGCTGATATGGATTGGATGACTAACCCGAAACGACAGGATATCAAAACTCTTTGGCCAGAAGTGCGATCGCTAATTGGTCTCGCCCTTAACTACTACACCCCCCAGCAACACAGTCAAGAGCAAAACCATGGCAAAATTTCCCGTTATGCTTGGGGACGGGATTATCACAAAGTATTAAGTAAAAAATTAAAAGCCCTCAGTCAATGGTTAGAAAGTCAGGGGGAGCAAATTCAAACCCGTTACTATGTGGATACAGGACCGGTACAGGATAAAGTCTGGGCGCAAAGAGCAGGGATCGGCTGGATTGCCAAGAATGGTAATTTAATTACCCGCAATTACGGCAGTTGGGTGTTTTTAGCAGAAATATTAACTAATTTACCTTTAGAACCGGATCAACCCCATAGTGACCATTGTGGCACCTGTAGCCGTTGTTTAAGCGCTTGTCCGACCCAAGCAATAGTTAATCCCTATGTGGTGGATGCTAATCGCTGTATTGCATACCATACCATCGAAAATCGTGATGTAACTTTGCCTACAGAAATTGCCAAGAATTTACAAGGTTGGGTAGCTGGCTGCGATATCTGTCAAGATGTCTGTCCTTGGAATCAACGTTTTGCCCAAGTTACCGACGTGGAGGATTTTCAACCTCGTCCGGAAAACCTCTCGCCAAGGTTGGATGAATTAGCTAATCTAACTATAGAGGAGTGGGATCGTCGTTTCATCTCGTCGGCCTTGCGTCGAATCAAACCTCAGCAGTGGCGACGTAATGCCCAAGCTAATTTAGCTCATTCCCCTCACCCCGTACAAGATGACAATTAAAGTAGTAGTGTTCGATTTTGATGGTACTATCGCCGATACCCACGATACTTTCGTGGAGATTGTCAATCGTTTGGCTAAAAATTTCGGTTATCAACCCATCAACGAGGAAGATTTGGCCAGACTAAAAAACCTTAGTTCCCAAGAAATTATTAAACAATCCCAAGTTTCCCCCGTTAAAATCCCTTTTTTACTCTATCGAGTTAAACGGGAATTAAATAAACAAATTGAATGCCTGAAACCCTTCCATGGCTGGCATCACTGCCTCGTCACTCTTAAAGAAAGAGGCTATAGATTAGGAATAATAACTTCTAATACCAAGGAAAACGTCACCATCTTTTTAGCAAATAATCAACTCTTAAATTTATTTGATTTTATCTATTCGGGAACGCCCTTATTCGGCAAACACAAAATTATCGATCGCCTGATCCGACAAAATAAATTCTGTCCCGATGAAATGATTTATGTCGGCGATGAAACTAGAGATATTACTGCTGCCCAAAAAAGTCGAGTGCAAGTGGTGGCCGTCGCTTGGGGCTTTAATTCCCCTCAAATTCTCACTCAATTTAACCCCGATCATCTCATTGATCATCCCCTAGAATTATTGGATATTTTAGATAACGGGGTCTATACTGATAGTTTCTTCAGCAAAATAGTCCTAAAAGTCTTTCCCAGTAAACATTTCACGATTCTATAAGCAAAAATTATCACACAAAGTCGAGAAGAGCCAAAAAGTTTTTCCTGGGGGCAGGGAAAGGCAGTTTGGGCATTTGTACTAAAATACCCAGTACTCAGTTTAAATATAGACTCCGATCGATGGGGGCAGAGAGACTCGAACTCTCACGAGCTTATAAGGCTCAACGGATTTTAAGTCCGTAGCGTCTACCATTCCGCCACGCCCCCGTTATTTAACCGACAATTTTTTATCATATCACAAATAATTTAATTAGCAAGAGTATTTTCAGTAAATTATTTTAGCCCGCCAATTCGATCGCCACAAAGGGGGAAAGAGGGGGTAAAATAATCAGCAGGTGAATTGCCGTTCACCGACAGCTATTGAGAAAAATCAATCCTTATGCAATCAATTCTGACGCAAGAAACCATTATCATCGCCCTGATCTACCTATCTCTCAGTGTCTTGTATTTGCTCGTCATTCCCGCCGTTATCTACTACTACCTCAATACGCGCTGGTATGTGGCATCTTCTTGGGAAAGAGGGTTTATGTACTTTCTGATGAGCTTTTTCTTCCCCGGGATGCTGTTGTTAAGTCCTTTCCTTAACTTCCGTCCCCAACGTCGTACCCTAAAAGCTTAAGTTATCAACCAAAAAAACCCATGAGACGCATCGATGTCATCGGGATTGGTATCGGGATGTTTGCTGTGGGCGGCATCCTCTACATTATCCTACAAAAAACCGGTTTAGATAGTGCTTCGGCGGGAATTTGGAGTCAAGCGGTGTTGGTGGGTGGTGTCATCGGTTGGATTTTTACCTATCTGTTTCGAGTTGCCACCGATAATATGACCTACGGCAAACAGCGCAAGGATTACGAAGATGCCGTCTTTAAAAAACGCCTGGAAGCGATGACTCCCGAAGAAATCGCCCAAATGCAGCGGGAGATTGAAGAAGAAAAAACTAAATAGGGCTGGCTGAATAAATCTAAAAACCTTGCTGGATAAGACTTTTAGACTTTTTTCCCCGCAAAAAGTGCCGGACCTGGGGTGATCGGGGGTAAAATTCAGGGACTTTTTCCCTGAAAATTAGGTAACTGACTACCTCAAAATCGGTAAAACCCTACACCCCAGACCCTACACCCTACACCCTGCCCCTAGGAAAAACTTTTTCAGCAGACCCTAAATAGACGGATGAAACCCGATAAAATCATCATCGGTTGGCGAGAATGGCTCGATTTACCTGATTTAGGCATTACCAAAATAAAGGCCAAGATTGATACAGGCGCTCGCTCCTCGGCCCTACACGCTTTTCATCTCCACCCTTTTCTGGATGGCGATCGCAATTGGCTGCGCTTTCAAGTTCATCCCTACCAAAAAGATAGTCACCACACTGTCACCACCACCGCAGAAATCCTCGAATGGCGACAGGTAAAAAATTCTGGGGGTCAAAGTCAACTACGTCCTGTTATTAGAACAAGTGTATTGCTTGGTGGTCGTCAATGGGCGATCGAATTAACCTTGACTAATCGCGATGTCATGGGTTTTCGGATGTTATTAGGACGAGAAGCGCTGAAAAAAGGCTTTCTTGTCCATCCGAATAAGTCTTTTTTACTGAGTTAAGTTATATTTAGGGTTTGCGGCAAAAAGTTTTTCGGTGGTGGCAGGGTGTGGGGTTTTACCGATTTTCAGGGGGTCAATTACCTAATTTTCAGGGAAAAAGTCCCTGAATTTACCCCCCGATCACTCCCAGGGCCGGTACTTTTTGATTGACAAAAAGTCTAAAGATATTATCCAACAAGGTTTTTAGATTTATTCAGCCAGCCCTAAGTAGCGGGTAAATCTTGGTATTCAGCCAAAGCATTTATAAAAAACAAGTCTCCCCAAATTAAACCCGTATCATAGATTTGGCTGGGTTGAATCGCGGCGGGATGATGATAACAACCATGACGCAATAAACTCATCTCTGGGGCGGTTTCATCGGGAAAATAGGCAAAAGAAGTCAAATTCAAGAGAGTATTATCGATCGCCTCTCGATAGGTTCCATAACTAGGATCGCTGCTGGGTAAAGCTTTTAATAAGCGAATCATTCCCGCCACAGCGATCGCCGCTGCCGAAGAATCCTTTTCCGTAGCGGCATTTTTTTGCAAGGCATAATCAAAGTCCCAGGGAGGAATAAAATCCCCGGCGCGTCTTTGTCCACCGGGCCAGCGATCGGGCAAATTTTCCAGATAATAATTAATGGCATCCTTGGCAATGGTTAACATTTCCGGATCGCCGGTGTAAATATAGGCCGTCGTGGCACTATAAATAAACCAAGCTTGACCCCGGGACCAAGTGCTATCATCGCGCCAGCCCTGTTTTCCCTCATTAAATAAGAAATTTCTATAGGTGGGAGAGTTGACATTTTGGTCAAAATACCCTCTTTGCCAAGTTCCCGTTTTACCCGGGCGACGATTAGCCCCAAAGGTGCGGCTAATGGTGCGGATGTGGGAAAGGGCCTTTTCCTGCCAATCTTTTGCTTCCTTGGGGTCAGAAGTGTGGAGACTTGCCCAGAGCAGTTGTTCTATATTGATCGTATGGTCGATAAAAACCTGCCAATGTTCTTGCCGATCGGTGCGATCAGCCTTGCGTAACCAGCCAAAAGTCCCGATATCGGTGTGAAAACTCCCTTTACCATCCTGAAAAGGTTGCGCTAGTTGTCTGGCCCCCCGTAAAGTTATCTCTAAAGCTGTCTGTTTTTCCTGGCCCTGTCCCGACTCAAACCAAGGAGCAAACACCAGTACATTATTAAGAGCGATGTCTTTGTTCTTCAAACTCGCTTCTTTTAAGGGATCGCTCCATTTTTTCGCGGCAGCTGCCCAAAATCCCGCATCCATAGGGTTTGATTCTAAGTCAGCAATTTTCCATAACAAAGCAGCAAAAGCCCCTGCCGCCCAAAAATCGGCTTTTTCTAACTTCCAAGTGCCGGGGGTGGGACTATTCCCCCTCCGTAGCCAATTGAAGAAATTAAAACCCGATGGCTCTGGATGGGTAAGATAGGGATAGAGAATTCCCCGACGGGCATAACTATCGAGATAGTCGATCGTGGTAGCTAGTTTAATCTTGGCCAGATCGAGACAGAGCTTAATTCTTGCAGCTAGGGGCATTTTGGCGCGCAATTCCGCCGCCGATTGGGGACGATGGATAATCCGGACGGCCACCGCACCGATCGCCGCCCCCGTACCCATAATAATTAGCGTGCGTCGCTTCAAATTCCCGACTCCTAAGCTGGATAGATACGAATACGGCGATTCGGTTCCTCTCCGAAGCTATCGGATTGGAGACGGTAATGCTCGACTAATTCGTGTTGCATTTTCCGCACTTTCGCCGATCGCGGCAGTAACTCCACCGGTTGGCCGGTAGGAATAACGATTTGTTCCACCGCTAACCGGGCCTCCTCCAAAGCTTCGATCTCGTCATCGCTGCCGCTGCGGGCAAATAAACGCAGATCTGCACCTTCCTGATTCATCGGGTCATCAATGCCCAAAATCCGCTTTAAACCCCGAGAAATTTGGGGCATGGTATTGGATTTGATGCCGTGGATGGGAATTTGTCTTACTTTGGCAATTTGCCGCAATTTTGACTGATTTTTAACGTGGGAACGCAAGGCCAGCACTGCGTCGGCCTCCTGTAAATCTTTGGTCAAAACGATCGGCAAATCTAGGGCCTGTACTACCTGTTCGATCGGGGCGCGACTGACTCCGTAGGGATAGACATAAACCGGCCAATCTTCGCCATTGGGACCGGGGACGCGGACTTTTTCCGTTTCCGGTTCTTCCTGCAGCCAGGATTGTTCGAGGAGGCGATCGAAATCGTTTTCCCGGTTGAGTGGGCCTGCACCAAAACGGTCCACGGGAGTCATTCGGCCATCGGCCCGCCATCCCTTGGGTTTATCCATTTCCGGCAGATAATTGCCGCGCAAAGGGGTCAACTTTTCCGGTTTTGGTTCTTCCTGAGTGACCTGTACTTTTCCCTCCTCATCTACCCAACGGATTTGAGCAATTGGTTCGCGGCCCCGCAGCAGTTGGTCGATAGTAGTGGATACGTCTTCGTGGATGACCCAGCGCTGACGTTCCAACATTTCGATGGCAATGTCAAAGGTGGGCGGTGCTTTGCGTTCTAAAACGGTCTTCTGAGAACCCCGGCGGCGTGCTTCTTCGTCTCCGAGAGTTACTGCCTGAATTCCCCCGACTAAATCCGATAAAGTCGGATTTTTAATTAAATTTTCCAATTGATTGCCGTGGGCGGTTCCCACTAACTGCACCCCGCGTTCGGCGATCGTACGGGCGGCCAGAGCTTCTAATTCCGTACCGATCTCATCGATCACGATCACCTCTGGCATATGGTTTTCCACCGCTTCGATCATGACTTGATGCTGCAATTCCGGACGGGCCACCTGCATCCGACGAGCGCGACCGATGGCCGGATGGGGAATATCTCCATCCCCGGCGATTTCGTTGGAGGTGTCGATAATCACTACCCGTTTATTGAGATCGTCGGCTAAAACTCGGGCAATTTCCCGGAGAGCGGTGGTTTTCCCTACCCCCGGACGACCGAGCAGCAGCAGGGATTTACCCGTTTCCACTAGGTCGTTAATCAGGGTGATCGTACCGAAAACGGCCCGACCGATACGACAGGTTAAACCGATAATTTCCCCGTCTCGATTGCGAATGGCACTGATGCGGTGCAGGGTGCGTTCAATCCCGGCGCGATTATCGCCGCTAAAACTGCCCACCCGGGCGATCGAATACTGGATTTCTTCTTTTGAGATCGGTTCGTCCCCCAGATCGATCGCCCCATCGGGAAAACGCGCTTCTGGTATGCGTCCCAAATCCATAACTACTTCGATCAGTTGATGCTGCCGCGGGTGTTCCTCGATTTTGCCGCGAATCCGCGCGGGTAGAATTGCCAAGAGTTTGTTTAAATCGTCGGTAACTGGCATCCGAGAGGAGGGTAGGGTTTCTGGCATTAATAATAAAGGGTTTTGGCGATAATTGGCTGTTTTTATTTCCCAGATTTTCTTGGGGTCTAACACATTTAGGGGTTAGTTGTCAATCAAAAAAATATTATAGTTTTTTGACCAAGGTTAGGCTTTTAATTGAGCAACGAGAATAGAAGCGGCTTTAACGGCTTCTTGGTAGGCTTGGGGGTCATTTTCAAGGTTAGGCTGGTCTAAATGCTCTAAAATTGGCAAAATCAATGAACGGGCGTAACTTCCATAGGCAATACCAGCGATTTTTTCTCTCAGTCCCAGTTGCTGTAATTTGGTCACGGTATGGTCATTGGTTCCCCCGGCTAACTGCACAAATCCGGCTAGATTGGTGGAAAGGACTTTTTTGGCCATGTTAATGGCCGGGTGGGTGGTTCCTTTGCCGATATCGCCGCTCATCGGTCGGCCGTCCGTCTGCCAAATCAGAGGACAGCTTAGGGGTGAAATAGTTTCTCGCAGATAGTGGAGGTAATCAATGATATATTCATGATCTTGGCAACTTATGGCGAGGATTTTTAGGTTTTTACTGACAGTTGCGAGCGCTGGCCAGAGTCGAGCAAATTCCTCTCCATGACCGACTTGGGTATGAATTTCGATCGCATCGACTCCCATTTCGATAATTAAGGGGATAATTTCTTGGGGTTGACAGAGACGGGATTTTGTCTCGATTATTTGCCGGGGACAAACGGGTAAGCAGCGACCGCAACCATAACAGCGATGCTCAATCACTCCTCCCCTATCGATAGCATAAGCGGGACAGATTTTTTCGCAGGGACGGGGACAATCGACCGGACAGAGTTGCGGGTTAAAGATAGCTTTACGAAAGTGGGGATCTTCCCCGTCATTGAGACTGACCATTAACCAAGGTCGTCGATTGGGAGATAATCCAGCGATTTTTTCGGCGGTTTCGATGCCTTCTTTGGCCGCAACAATCACGGCTCGGTCGGCGGCCACATCAATACAATCGGCTCCGGCGATAGTATAGGTCAAAGCGAGGTTGCGAATCGTGGGCAAATCCTGGTAACTAGCTCCACAGATTAGCTTGAACCAGTGACCCGCAACTAAGGAACAGAAGGGAGAGGAGTTTTTATCTAGCACTTTTTTATCCTATCGCAGCCAGCCCCTAAACATCAGCCTTGTGCTGCTCTGATAGTAAATCTTCTGACTAAAGACCTCTTGTAAAAATCAAAAATTGTTGTTAGGGTTAGGAGTCAGTAGCCGGTCGTCAGTAGTCAGGAGAATTAAGAATGAATAATAATCAATTAAATGGTATATTGACAGATTTTATGCCATTTAATCCTTATTTTTGCCGTTTTTGAAACCTCAAAAATTAATTATGCAAGAGTTCTAGTCTATTCTTCCTTTGGCATCAGTGTCTGTCCCGGGCTGCCCCTCACTTTTGCCCGCAAGCAGAGGCTAGAAGCCTATCCGACAGATAATAAGTTCGTCAGTGGTTAGGGAAATGTGTATTAAGGTTCTTCGTTACTTGGTATGGTTCGATCAGGGGGCATAAATCGGCTAAATCCTTATCCGGCAAGAGACTTAATTGATTAGCTCGTTCTAGATCGAAAACAATTGGCAAAAATCGAAGCAATGTCTTTCTATATAAGGGTTTCATCCCTTATAACCCCCTCCATTGCATAACACAAACCGAAGAACCGTAATTAATTTAGAGAAAAAATACCAAATCCGTTTTAATCACGACGATAATAAAATAATTAATCGAGTTCATCAAACAAAAGTTCCTCTAGAATTGGTCCCATACCGTCATCATCGGGGGAAACTAATTCAACTTTCCCTTCCGCATCACCGACGGCTAAGAATAACAAAGGAGCTAGGGGACTGTAAATCGAGTATTTTTGGTCTTCCGAAAAGAAACTGGCGAGAAATTGCAATTCTTCCGGCTCTGATGACAAGGAGGGTTCATCGCCATCAATTTCTAAACTGAGAACATTATCTTCTTCCAGGGGCGGTAATTCACCACTAACAGTCAAGGTGTGGGCAGTGGATTTGAGCAATAGGTCTAATTCTGCTAAAACTGCCTTAGCATCGGCGAAAATCCGCTCGATTTCCTCGCTATCTTCGATTAAGAAGGCATCAGATTCTTCTTCCTCCGATTCCTCATCCCAAGCTAGAATCATCACCGGGGTATCCACGGGGACAAGAAGCATATAGGTGAGATCATCGGTTTCATAGGCATTCTCAATATAACAGTCCAGCGATCGACCTTGCTCATCCCAGAGGGTTATGATATCCGCTTCTTCGAGTTCGTTTTCTTGAAAATTAAATTGAGGGGACATAGGCTCTCAAACGCTAATGATTGAATCAGAATATCATGAGTTGACATCCTCACCGCCGTAAACGGACGGTGATTCCCAAACCTCACGATTTAGGTTTCTGCTTCTTTCCCTTACGGGGTTTCGCACCTGCCTTAACAGATTTACTCTGTTCTGGTCTTATGGTCGCTCTACAGACTGACACCGCAAGTCCTGCGGCCAAAATGTTTTTACTGGCGTTAATATCTCGG
>VYKV01000204.1_pt1 | contig 10145 bp, 6 predicted proteins | sample 5114461 | NCBI WGS metagenome assembly VYKV01 (sample SAMN12291816, study PRJNA351875) | freshwater metagenome | isolation source: freshwater lake | place: USA: Michigan, Gull Lake | collected 2011-07-05 | reverse complement strand
GGATTTGGCTGGTGCGCCCATTTCTTCTGAGAAGTTTTGGGCATATTCTTCTTCAAATTCTGACCAAGGAATTAGATTGGCCATGATAACCCAACGATTGTCTGGGGATAATTTACCCTCCGAGGGAAACTCGAAGTTTTCCGGTGGGGTTGAGGGTAACTCGCTTTTACGGTACATTAGCACTAATGAGAGAAGATGCAAGGGTTTTAAGCGATTTTAGCAGATTCAGGGGCACCTGAGCGACTCTCAATCTAGCTAAAAGCCTTTTCCTGTAAGGTTTTTAGCTAGATTCAGCAGACCCTAATTTGATTTTCTCTGATTCATGAATAAACCTGATGAGAAAAAAAAAAAAAATAAGCATATTTTATATCCTATTGACGGTAGAAAAAAACGCTCTCAGAATAGTAGAAACGATTAATTGATGGTTTGATAGTTTTTTTTAAGCCTAACCTAGACTGGCTGAGTTTGTGGAAAACAGGCTGACTCGGCTGAATAAATAATACTATAGCAGCCAAAAGCTCTTTCGTTAGGATATTAGGTAAAATCAAAAAAGGAAATTAGGAGGTCAACTATGGTTCAGTATTACGGCGATATCACGGGTTATCTTTGGCATGATTTTGACGGGAATGGGACTCAAAACTATGGCTATTATTATGGCTCTCAAGAACCTGGATTTGTTGGTTGGACAATTACCCTAACTAAACCTAGTGATCCTAGTTTTAGCGAAGTCACATCTGCCGATAGTTCTGGTTATTATTCTTTTGGTTCTTTACCCTTGGGGGACTACTTAATAACTGTTACCCTACCCTCTCAAGATTGGGTGCGAACTACAAACTATTATGAAAGTACCACACAACCCGTTTCTCTTTCTGCTCAATCTTATCCATGGTATGGATCATACGGATTTCAATCCCATGATTACTTTGGCTATCGAAAACCGGAAACCCAAATTACAGGTTATCTTTGGAACGATGCTAATAGCAACGGCTATCAAGATTACTACAACAACAGGTCAGAAGAAAGTTCAGGCGGTTGGTTAGTTTATCTTGATACCAACAATAACGGAATTTTAGATACTAATGAAAAAAGTATCTTCACTGATGGCAGTGGTTATTACACCTTTACTGGATTAGAAGCAAATACTAATTATACTGTCAGTGTCGTTAAACAATCTGATAGTTGGCAACCAACTATACGATATTCTGACACACAAACAATTACTACCACAACTGGGGAAATTAATCAAGGCAATTTTGGTTATCGCTTAAGTTATGGTCAAATTCAAGGCAGTTTATGGAATGATGCTAATAATAATGGTATCCAGAATCAAAGCGAGTCTCTTTTAGCAGGGTGGACAGTTAATCTTTTACAAAATAGTACGCTGATTAGTAGCACGATAACAGATAATGGGGGGCGTTATGTTTTTGCTGGAGTTTCCCCAGGAGACTATTCTATTGAGGTTGTCCCTCTTGATCCTAATTGGCAGTTTACTCATTCTCCAGTATTCCCTGTTTCGGTTAGTGAATCTCAATTAATTGATAATACAAACTTTGGGCTATATAACTCTAATAATACAGGCAGTACAGGCACTTATGGAGAAATTAGTGGGGCTGTTTGGAATGATGCTAATAGCAATAACAATCGGGATGAATATGATCCAACTTCTATTGACTACTACTATTATAGTAATTTTGGCTTAGTAGGTTGGACAGTTTTTCTGGATAGCAACAACAATGGCACTTTAGATGCAGGAGAAACAGCAACTAAAACCGACCCCTGGGGACGCTATAATTTTGGCGGTCTAACAGCAGGAGATTATAACGTTACTGTTATTGTCCCCTCCACAGTGCAGTTTTCCTGGCTATACACAGGAAGTGGCAACTATAATCCTACCCCAGCCAATTCTCGCTTAGTTACTGTTGCTTCTGCTACAACCCAAAGCAATGTTGATTTTGGTTACAAACAAAATGTTAGCCTCAATTATGGGGATATTAGTGGTTATGTCTGGAATGATTTCTATGGAGATGGTGTCTTTGATAACTACTCCTACTCTAATGACAAAGGATTAGCCGGTTGGAAAGTCAGCTTGGAAGATGTAAGCGGACAAACTGTTCAAACCACCCTAACTGATAAGTATGGGTATTACGGGTTTACAGGAGTTTCTTCGTTTACTTCTTCCCCTCCTTCTTCTTTAGTTTATGATGTTAATACAGGTTACTATGACGATCCAAGCACAGGTAATGATTATCAGATTAAACCTAATGTTTCCGTTAATTTACCCCAGTACCTAGTCCTCGATTTATTAGGAACAGGAGTTAATTCCTATATTGATCAAGATTCCTACTATAATTCAGGGCAAATTATCGAGTATTCTCCTAATAACTTTTTCTCTTCTGTTTCCCCTGTCCCACCTTCCGATTATGATTTGTACTACGATCAGACAAGTGGTTTATATCAAGGTCCAAGTGGAAACACTTATCAATTTCGACCTTCCGTATTGACTTACGATGCTCAGACAGGTTTGTATTATGATGCCCAGCATGGATTAAATTACCCTAATAGTGCTTTTGCTAATGTTAATCCTACTAACGTTAGCTATACCGTTACAGTTGAATCCCCCGATGGATTAAATACTTGGCAATCTACCCATAGTCCCTCTCAACCCATTGTTTATTCAGGATCGACTATCTCTGATATTAACTTCGGTTATCAATCTACTTATCGTGATATTGTTGGATTAATCTGGAATGATGTCCAGAATACAGCGAATTCATGGTGGTATCCTGGTGGAAATTTACCCCATTGGAAAATTAATCTGATCCAAAACGGACAAATCATTGATAGTACCTATACAACCAGTAGTCAGTCATACTATGGATGGTACAGTTTTGGCAGTCGTCCCTTTGGCAACTATACGGTTAGTGTTGAATTGCCTTCGGCTGATTGGCAGCCAACTAAGGGTAATAATTCTGTTGGTGCTACTTCCGTTTCTTTTACTACATCTGCCCAAAGTCCTTATGGTGTATTTAACTATTTAGGGTTTCAAGGGACTAAGGGAGAAATTAGCGGTTTCCTCTGGAACGATATCGATAAATCGGGTACTTGGAACTGGGACTTCAATGGAACAAACTATCAGATTGAACCAGCTTTAAACGCTTGGACAGTTTACCTCGACCAAAATAATAATAATGTCCGTGATCCAGGAGAAACCAATACCCTCACCGATAACTTAGGCGGCTATGAGTTTAAGAATTTAGTCGCTGGAACCTATCGAGTGAAAGTAGATACCCCTGTGGGTTGGCAATTTACCTTTCCCACTCCTCCCGAAAAAGTTCTAACTATTACCACTAGCGAAATCTTTAGTAACGTTAACTTTGGTTACGTCCAAGGTAGTGGTAATCGCCCTCCCCAAATCCAAAACCGCCTCTGGGGTCGTTCCATCGTTAATAACGTTACCATTCCTGGAGTATATGTCGATCCCGATGGTAATGCGTTAACCGGTACAGCGACAAAAGCGGATGGAACTTCTCTTCCTCCCTGGTTAACCCTGACGGTTCAATCTAATGGAGACTTAAACCTCAATTCTAATAATCCTCCCCGTTACTTTGTCCCCTTCGATGTCAAAATTGCGGTAACGGACGGACAGGCTAGTATCGATCATATCTTCCGCATCTATCCCAGTTATAGCGGCTTTGTTATTGATAACTATGTCGCTGGGGCGACGGTTTTCTTCGATGCGGATAAAGATGGTGTTCTCGATACGAATGAACCCTTTACTACTACCGATCAAACAGGCTTTTATCTCCTCGATATTCCCCAGAGCTTCGACACTAATGCTAACGGTGTATTTGACCCCGAAGAAGGTCGTCTAGTAGTCTTTGGCGGTGTAGATACAGCAACTGGTTTACCCTTACAAACGCCCCTCACAGCCCTTGCGGGTTCTACTACCATCACCGCTTTAACCTCCCTAGTCGAGAATTTAGTCTCTCAAGGGTTAACGGTAGAACAAGCAAACACAGCAGTAACCACCGCTTTGTCTCTTCCTGCTGGTGTTGATCTTAGCAACATCGATCCCATCGTCGCTACGACTAATAATACTCCAGGAGGAGCGGCAACTTTTGCCGCCTTAGTCCAGGTACAAAACGCCATTACCCAAATTGCGGGACTGTTAGATGGGGCTTCCTCAGCTTCTACGGGGGATATTGTCAAAAATGTCGTTTCAGCCTTGGCTAGTCAAATTCAAGGCGGAACACCCGTAGATTTGACCGATGCTACCAAATTACAAACCGTCATTCAAGAAGCGGCGACACTGACCAATGTAGATGTTAGTGCGATCGCCGATGGGGCTGCGCAAGTCATCGCAGCAGCCAATCAAAAGATTGAAGACATCGCCGCAAGTACGCCAAATGCGTCTCTACAACAGGAATTTGCTCAAGTCCAAAAAGTGGCTTTGGGTGAAACTACTAACGATTTACAACAAGCCGGGGCGGGAACTAAATCGATTACGGATGTAGTTACAGAGAATACAGGAACGGCTTTAACTGATCAAATTGACAATGCTCAGGTCTTAAGTCAAGCCCCCACTGATGTATCCTTAAACACTTCTTCTATCGCGGAAAATCTCCCTGTTGGTACTGAAGTCAGTACTTTCTCAACAGTTGACCCGGATAGTAGTGAACCCTTTACCTATAGTTTAATCGGGGGTACAGGTAGTACAGATAATAGTCTGTTTCAAATTAGCGGTAATCGCCTTTTAACTAACGCCATCTTCGACTACGAAAGCAAGAATAGTTACAGTATTCGGGTACAAACCTCTGACAGTAACGGTGGCGTTTTCCAGAAAGCTTTGACCATTAATGTCAACGACGTTAACGAAAATGAAAATCCCACCGATTTAAGCCTTAGTAATAATTCTGTCGCGGAAAACTCACCCCTAAATACCCTCATCGGTAACTTCAACACTACTGACCCTGATACTGGTAATACCTTCAGCTACAGCTTAGTTACTGGTATAGGTTCCACTGATAACAGTCTCTTTACCATCGACGGAAATCAACTCAAAGTTAATGGACTTTTAGACTACGAAAATAAGAATAATTACAGTATTCGGGTTAAGACTACAGACCAAGGTGGTTTATTTTATGAAAAACAACTCACCGTCAGTGTTACCGATGTCAATGAAACCCCGACAAATCTCACCCTATCTAACAACAGCGTCGAGGAAAACTCACCCCTAAATACCATCATCGGTAGCTTCACCACGACTGACCCCGATACGGGTAATACCTTCAACTATAGCTTAGTTACTGGTATAGGTTCCACTGATAACAGTCTCTTTACCATCAGCGGAAATCAACTCAAAACTAACGCTATTTTCGACTACGAAACCAAGAATAATTACAGTATTCGGGTTAAAACCACAGACCAAGGCGGTTTATCTTATGAGAAACAACTCACCGTCAATGTTAACAATATTCCAGAACAAAGGATCTCTATTGATAAAAACGCGATTACTTTCGGGACTCCCCTCTCACAATATCGTCAAGGTTGGAGTAACAGTAACCTAGTTCGTCCTAAATTTGCTGACACATTCCGATACATTGACATCACCAATACAGGAGTTAACGCCGAAGATATTCTCGCCATTTCCAACATAGAAGTTAAAGCCTCCAATGTTACCACTAACGCTGATTTCAGTCAGGGAGATATCTTACTCAATCCAGGACAAACTTGGCGTGTTCAATTAACTTATGCACCCACCGCAGCGCGAGAAAGCTTTAACCTCAATGATGGTTTAGTTATTCACAGTAACGCTATCAATAACACAGCCTATAATGTCGCCTTAACTGGTAAATCAACCTTTAACAGCGATATTACTTACAATGGTAAAGTAGATCGGGGTGACTTAGCACCATTACAAGCCGCTTTCAACAGTAGTATTGGTAGTCCTAAATACGATCCCACTGCTGATATTAATGGAGACGGTGGAATCAATTTAGGTGACTTCTTAGTCTTAAATTCTGACTACGGACTAAGCTTGTTCTAACCTAATTTATAGCAATGAAAAGTGTAGAGTTTAGGGTGCGTTAGGTCAAAAAAATAAAATTAACAATCTGCCGTAACGCACCACCTCTATCATTCAATTTATGCGTTACCCTATCGCTCTTCACAACCGACGAGTGCCACGAGTAATCTACAACCTGGTTTAGTCTTATCCATTCACAAATTGACAGAAAATTATGCCTAATTTAGCCATTGAATTTAATCTGATAGAAGACATCGCAGGAACCCCCGGTGGATTCCTTAATCAAAATAATCCCTTAAATATAGGCGATCGCTTTTTTGCTCAAGTCTTAATGAGGGATATTCATAGTAATCCTATCGGATTAACTGGTAGTGCTATCAATCTCAATTTTGAAGCAAACAAAATCCAAAATATTGACATTCCTTTTAATCCAGGTGATAATAACAGTCCATTGGTTACTTCTAACTTTCCTCTCTTTCGAGGAGGAACCTTAAATAACATTAATGGGACAATTACCGACTTAGGGGGAGCATCTTTTCCTGCTGCCGGTTTAGGTTCAATCTTGGGACTGAATCAACCAGAACAATTTAGCTTAATGCACTTTCAAGTTATCGGAAAAGGTAGCTCTAATTTAATCCTAAATGTAGATTTGAGTCAAACAAATTTTGCTGATGGAACCTTAGCCGCTAATGATCCAACTAATCCAAGTCAGTTGAGCCAAATTGTTCCTATTGTCCCCGCCAATAACCCTGTAACTATACCTGAACCCAGTCTAAATATAGGTTTATTTATCCTACTAGGCGTTATAGCCGTTCTCAAGAAACAGTATGCCAAAAGAGTGTAGATTGCGTGTTTGCGGCTATCAATTCCGTCAAAAAAACAAAATTAACCATCCGCCGTAACTGGATCAGACTGGGATAATTGAGCGCAATAAAAAAAACTCTGTGTCCTCTGTGTCCCTGTGGTTTTTATTAGATAAAACCACAGATATTGTAAGGTGCGTTAGGCAGCCCATGAACCAAACAACCGCCAATTATGATGAACCCTGGAAAGAAGCATTAAGCGAGTATTTTGAAGCGTTTTTATGCTTCTTTTTTCTGGAAGTTCACCAATTAATTGATTGGACAAAAATTCCCGAATCCCTAGAAAAAGAACTAAAAAGGATTACCGCTTCAGCAAAGACAAAAAAACGTTTCGCCAGCGCAGCATAGCTGGTAAATATCCTCAAGGGTTACAGGTTCACTCATGGACTGACATCGAAAACAAAACACCCCTAATCATTTTAGCGATTCGGTCGAGAAAACCGAGGAGAGCGAGAGAGCAAAAACGGGATAAATATTAAGAATTATGTAAAAAGCTTGACAAATATGTAAAAATATTGTGTGAAGCTGTTTTTTATAAAACTTAAATCGCTCTTACAATTCCTTATGAGGCGTTTTTCAGCTTGAAATTGCCATTATTGCTGATTTTAAGGATAAATTGTCTTCTAGGCAGTTTTTAAAACCGAGGACTAAGCTAACCGGTGGATAGGATGCACAATCAGTATTCAGGTCTTGATTCTGTAGGGCCGGCACTCAAATTAATATCCACAACCATAGAGAAAAAGTTATATAAACTTAACTAATCATTGACTTGAGTAATTGGTATTTTACAAATCGCTGAAAGCAAGTCACCATAGGAATTAAGCAAATGCAGTTCCGAATCAAATCCTGTGGGAGATAGAAATTATGGTTGCTTTAATCACCCCAAAACCCGCTAAAACCAGCCGTTTAACCACACAAATCCAAGAAATCGCCGAAAATACTTTTACCTTGCGCTGTTTGGATTGGGATCGCGAGCGCTTTGATATCGAATTTGGTTTAGAAAACGGTACCACTTATCGAAAAGATTTTTTCGACTTGTTCAAAGTGGCCGGAGGGCATTCGGACACTCAAAATGGACGTGGAGGAAAGCGTAAGACTTCTGTTAAAGAAGCAGCATCCCGTGAAGCGTCAACCCCGTTCAGCGACCACCCTAAAAAAGTGGCGTGGTGAGGAATCGCCGTCCGTTTTACGGCGGCGAGGATGTCAAAACTCTTTTGTTATTCAAGGGGAAAAAACCGCCCTAATTGATACATCTCACCGCAAATTTGATCGCCTTTATCTGGACGAATTAACTAAACTAATCAACATCAATCATCTTGATTATTTAATTATCAGTCACACCGAACCCGACCACAGTGGTTTAGTCAAAGAAGTTTTGGAATTAGTCCCAGAAGTTACCGTGGTTGGGGCAAAAGTTGCCATGCAATTCCTCGAAAACATGGTACACAGACCCTTTAAACAGTTAATCGTTAAAAGTGGTGATACTTTAGATTTAGGCAATGGTCATGTCTTAGAATTTGTTTCAGCCCCTAATCTTCATTGGCCTGATACTATCTTCACTTTTGATGCTAAAACTGCCACCCTTTTTACCTGTGATGCCTTCGGAATGCACTTTTGTGATGATCAAACCTACGATCGAGAAAAAGAGCTGCTAGAAGGCGATTTTCAAACCTATTATGACTGTCTGATGCGACCGAATGCTCGTTCAGTTTTAGGGGCAATTAAAAGAATCGAGAAATTTGAGGTTAATCTCATTGCCACCGGTCACGGTCCTCTATTAAAACACCATATTTCTGATTGGGTGGGACGCTATCAAACTTGGAGTCAAGAACAAACTTCTGCCGATACTTTAGTGGCTGTATTCTTTACCCAAGATTACGGACAAAGCGAACATTTAGCTACTATGATTAGTCAGGGTCTGACTAAAACTGATGTGGTGACAGAATTAGTCGATATGAATAATGCTGATCCCCACGAAGTCAGAGAATTAATCAATCAGTCTAAGGGAGTTGTCATCGGAATGCCTCCCCAATCTTCCCCGATTAACCAGACGATTTTAAGCACAATTCTTGCTTCAGTTAATGGCAAACAAGCGGTAGGATTATTTGAGTCAGGAGGTGGGGAAGATGAACCAATTTTTCCCTTAAGAAATAAATTACAGGAAATGGTCGCGATCGAAGCTTTTCCTCCTCTTTTAGTTAAAGACAACCCCAATCAATCCCTCGATTTTATTGCCGATGAAGCAGGAACCGACCTCGGCCAATGGTTAAGCCGAGAAAAAACGATTAAACAAATTAAATCGATTAACAACGACTTAGAAAGAGCTTTAGGCCGTATTAGCACCGGATTGTACTTAATTACTTCCCAAAAAGCCGATTTATCTAGTGCCATGATTGCCTCTTGGGTGACACAAGCAAGTTTAAATCCTTTAGGTGTGGCGATTGCAGTGGCCAAAGATCGGGCAATGGTATCCTTTTTACAGCCTAGCGATACCTTTGTTTTAAATGTTTTAGCTGAGGATAATTACCAGAAATTAATGAAACATTTCCTCAAGCGTTTCTCTCCCGGTGCCAATCGTTTTGAAGGCATTAAAACCTATACTGCCAATAATGGATCACCAATTTTAGCCGATGCCTTAGCTTACATAGAATGTGAAGTAACCAGTCGTTTAGATTGCGGCGATCATTGGGTAGTTTATTGTACCGTTAATACTGGACGAGTTGCCCGTTTAGATGTCTTAACTGCTGTCCATCATCGCAAAGTTGGCAACCATTATTAACAGTTATCAGTTATCGGTTATCAGTTATCAGTTAGAAGGGGATAGGTAAATGGGGGAATAGGGAAATGGGGAGATAGAGTAATTTCAACTAAAACCCTAAAACCCCACACCCCAACACCCCAACACCCCAACACCCAACACCCAACACCCAACTGAACAATTATGAGCGCTACTACCTTAATTCCTAATCCTGCTATTAATAATCGCTCCCGCGATGTTCAAACCGCAGAAATTGCCGATAAAACTTGGGTTTTTCGCTCCCGTACTTGGGACAGATTAAAATTTGAAATAGAATATGCTCGTCAACGGGGAACCACCGCTAATTCCTATCTTATCTGTGGTGTTGACACTCCCGTCGCTAAAAGCGAGGGATTCTTGGTTCACTGAGTTTCCTTAATCTGACAGGACGTATCCAACCAAACCAGAGGGAATCTCTCCCCAAGCGTGAGTTCCGGTATGCCCTACCGTACTTAGTCCC
>VYKV01000112.1_pt1 | contig 10201 bp, 6 predicted proteins | sample 5114461 | NCBI WGS metagenome assembly VYKV01 (sample SAMN12291816, study PRJNA351875) | freshwater metagenome | isolation source: freshwater lake | place: USA: Michigan, Gull Lake | collected 2011-07-05 | reverse complement strand
CATTGTTGCGAGCGGCGCTGACCACTTCGCGGACGCGTTCTGCAGAGCCAATATTACCCGGATTAATACGCAGGCACGCCGCGCCCGCCTCGGCCGCTTCAATGGCTCGCTTATAGTGAAAGTGGATATCGGCCACGATCGGCACTTGCGCCGCGCGCACGATGGTTTTGAGAGCAGCAGTTGATTCCACATCTGGGCAAGACACCCGAATGATATCGACCCCGACCTCTTCGCAGCGGCGGATTTGGTCGATTGTCGCCCCGGTATCAGGGGTTGGCGTATTGGTCATGGTCTGAACGCTGATCGGCGCATCGCCCCCAACGGCCACTTTACCAACCATGATCTGACGGGACTTGCGTCGCACGATGGTGCGCCAAGGGCGGATATGTTCCAGACCAGTCGCCACGTCGTAACCTCTTGTTTCTCGCAGTTTATCAGAGCTTGATCAGTATGACGAAAATACGCCGTCTGCTGGGAATTGAACCATCAGATGAGCCTGTCCGTCAACCAGACAAAAACGTATAGGAAACTATAGGACGGCTTTGACTGAAGTTCCAGTCACGTGCCTGTGCGGCACTCTATTGAGTGACAGGGCCGACGACTTTGGCTGGTGTAGAAGTTGCCGTTTCACGAGCGGCAGTTGGCGTGGCCGCTGGCTCAATTGTTGTGTTGCCTGGGCTTAGACCGTTGGGTGCCGTCGTTTGGGTGGCTGCAGGCTCATCATTTGCCTGTTGTGCAGCAAGTTTGGCAGCTTCTGCGGCAGCTAGGGCCGCGGCTGCATCAGCCTCAGCTTTTGATTTAGCGATCGCGATCGCCTCAAAGTCTGGCACACGCCAATTGACGACCTTTTTTCCAGCTTCGCCGACCAAGGCAGTCTGGCCATAACCGCTGGCCTCCAGCACACCGCCAAAGGGCGAGGATACGAACCAGCGGCCCAAGCCATCGGTCGAAATGCTCTCATCCTTACGCAGAATTCGGTCGGTCACCAGTGCACCATCTTCGCCGCGTAGGGTCACCCGCACGTCTTGCAGGGCCTTTAGGGTCGACAAAGGTTGTACATCGGCAGTTGCTTGCGCTGGCCCTTTCGGCTGAGACTCAGCCCAAGCTTTGATTGTCTCATCCGGCGGCGCGACCACGTCCGCCGGCTGAGGCTTTATTGTGTGCAAGCTAGCCCAAACGACCAGCCAACCTAACAAGGCAAGCGTTACAACCGCACCAGCAGGGGCGACAAACTTTGAAGGCTGGGTGGCAATTTCGGATTCGCGGCGGCGCTGGACAGGCTCCCAAGCGTCGCGAAACTCACTGACAAGGCCATCGCAATCGACAAGGCCCAATAGCTCACCATAAGCGCGCACATAGCCCAGCGCATAACCAAGGCCGGGTAGCTTTTGGAATTGCATGGACTCGATCGCGGCGACCTGCTCTGGTTTTAGCTTCAGGGCGGCGGCTACTTGATGGATGGACAATTCCTGATCGCGGCGAGCTGCCTGCAGCCGGGCCCCTGGACCATCCGCATCTGGATTATCGACTGAGCCCACCAGACGCAAATGTCCACGCCCCGAGTGGAGCGCTTTGGCTGCATCTAGCGTACGTGCGGCCTCTGCCGGACTCATCGTGTCAATCCTTAATCTTTAACGCCACCACAATGCGGGCATTTCGTTTAGATTTCATTAGCGTGGATTTATGTCAGTTTACCACCTAGTTTACAACAACCAGGTGAGTTTTTGCATAGTCTTTCAGTGCGTTGCGGAGGTGGCCGTCACCATTGCGTAACAAAGACATCAAGGTTTTGGAGAAATCTTCCCCATGAAGGCACATTAGCATCCGTTTCACTGGTCCGATTCCCCCAGCAGGCATAGAGAGACGAGTAAAGCCCAATCCGATCATGGCCATAGCTTCGAGTGGACGCCCGGCATGTTCGCCGCAAATCGAAATCGGCGTTTGTCCAGCGCTATCGCGAATATGCTTCAAGAAAGTAAGCGCAGGTCGTGATAGAATGTCATAGCGATCAGCGACCTTGGCGGTGCCCCGATCTGCCGCGAAAAAGAATTGCATCAGATCGTTGGTACCGATGGACAGGAAGTCAGCATGTTCCGCAATCGAGGCTGTATCCCAAGCCAAAGCGGGTGCCTCAATCATTGCGCCTGCTTCCACTCTCGATGGCCCAAGCCGGCCATTGGCACGGGCCCATGCCAATTCTTTTTCGAGGAGCTCTCTTGCGCGATGAAACTCATCCACCACGGCTACCAGCGGGAACATAACGCGCAACAAGCGGCCCTCTGCTGCACGCACCAAAGCCCGCAATTGATAACGTGACAGGCCCGGCCGGTCGAGGCCCATTCGGACAGCCCGCCAGCCCATCGCAGGGTTCTCCTCGCGCTCAGTTGGCATGTATGCCGCAACCTTATCGCCGCCGAGATCAAGGGTTCGGAAGGTGACGGGCCGGCCATTGGCGAGATCCAAAGCTTCAGTATAGAGCGCGGTTTGTGCGTCGAGACGAGGCAGTGAGTCCGCGATCATGAATTGAAACTCGGTACGATAAAGGCCTACGCCACTGGCCCCGGTTGTTTCCAATTGCTCCAAGTCAATGGCTAGGCCGGCATTTAGTAGCAATTGGATTGTCTGGCCATCTAGGGTTTGGCTCGGCAGGTCCTTGGTGGCTGCAAACAATTCCTGCTCGGCACTTTGGGCCACAAACCTAGTATGCAACGCAGCAGAGACCATTTTGTCGGGCCGCAAATAGGCTTGGGCTTCATTGCCGTCGACAATGATCTTGTCGCCAGCTTCAACCCGGGAGAGTAGGTTGGGCAGTTGGCCCAACATGGGAACACCCATTGCCTTGGCCACAATCGCCGCATGGGAGGAGGGGGACCCTTCTTCTAGAAGAATGGCTTTGATACGCCCACGGCCATATTCGAGAAGCTCCGCAGGGCCAATATCGCGTGCAACCAGAATAGAATCCTCTGGTGCCTCCTTGCGGTCCCCGGCATCGCCTGACAGATATCGCAGCAGGCGATTATCCAGTTCTTCGAGATCGTGTAGGCGGTCGCGAATATATCCGTCCTTGGCACTAGACATACGTGCGCGGTGTTCAGAGCGCACTTGCTCTACCGACGCTTCTGCTGTCAGGCCGTTTTTCACCCCATCACGCAGCCGTCGTTCCCACGACCGGTCTTGGCTGAGCAGGTGAAATGTCTCTAGAACTTCAAAAGAAGTGCCTCCTAAGGTCTGCACATCCCCTGCGAGCAGCGCTTCCAAGCCTGAACGCAATTTGATCAAAGCCTCATCGAGCCTTTGTTCTTCTGCCACTGGATCGTCAGACAAATAGCGAGTCGGCTCAACATCTGGATCGTGAAGAAGCGCCTGACCCGAGGCAAGTCCACGTGAATAGGCTTTGCCTTTAATCGTTTCGGGCGTGGTCGGCTTGATTTGGAATTCGGACAAGGCCCCTGTGAGGTCCTCGACCGAGACGATTTCAGCCAGCACCGTCGCAATGAGTTGTAGGGCTTCTATTTCGTCATCTTCATAGGTGCGGGCATAGCGGTTTTGCACCACCAATACCCCCACAACCCGGCCGCTGCGCAATACTGGCACGCCCATGAAGGATTGGAACGGGTCTTCGCCGGTTTCAGGACGGTAGGAAAAGCGGGGATGCTTTGGCGCGTCCGCGAGGCTAATCGGCTCGACCCCTTCAGCCACCAGACCGACGAGGCCTTCGCCTGCTTTCATCCTCGTGCGGTGGATTGCATCGCGTGAGAGGCCCTCTGTGGCGAACAATTCCAGCGACCCGTCCGAACGCCGAAGATAAATGGAGCACACGTCTGCTACCATCGTCGTGCCGATCTGCGCGACGATCCGGTCTAAGCGGGTTTGGGTGTCCGCGTCCTGTACCATGACATCGCGCAGGCGACGCAATAAGACGCGTGACCCCCCCGCATTGCCAGAAGAAACAGGGCTCATTCACTTCCTCAAAATGGTGCGGTGTGACACCCCGCACCCGTAAGACCACACCATAAGTCGCCTTCCTCATACAAGAGAAGGGATAAACTGTCCTTCAAAGCGGCAGTATTTTTTGCTGGAAGCTGCACAAAACTTAAGCAGCGTCGAGCCCATAAGCCGTATGCAGCGCGCGAACGGCTAATTCCGTATAAGAGCTGTCGATTAAAACCGAGATTTTGATCTCGGAAGTTGCGATGTTTTCAATATTGATCCCCTTCTTTGACAGGGCATCAAACATGATGCGAGCAACGCCCACGTGTGATCGCATGCCAACCCCGATAACGGACACTTTTGAGACGTCCTTTTTGACTTCAACCTGTTCAAAGCCAATTTGCTCTTGCGCTGCACTCATCAGCGCCATAGCGCGATCAGCTTCCCGCTCTGGAACGGTAAAGGTCATGTTGACCGCCCCTTCAGTACGTGAAGGGGCTTGGACGATCATGTCCACATTGATGTTGGCCTCCGCCAAGCGGCCAAAGATATCGGCGGCGACTCCGGGGTGATCCTGCAAGGTTTTCAGCGAGACCTTGGCTTCGTCGCGCGAATAGGCGATGCCCGACACGATTTGCTTTTCCACAATTTCATCCTCATCACAGACCAAAGTTCCAGGGTTTGGCTCACCGGGTTCTACAAAACTCGACAACACGCGGACGGGCACCCGTTTAGCCATAGCCAATTCTACCGAACGCGTTTGCAAGACCTTCGCCCCAAGCGAGGCCATTTCGAGCATTTCCTCATAGGAGATTTTTTCAAGGCGTTGAGCCTTTGGTACCATGCGGGGGTCGGTCGTATAGACCCCGTCCACATCGGTATAGATATCACAGCGCTCAGCCTTCAGCGCGGCCGCAACGGCAACGGCGGAGGTATCAGACCCACCGCGACCCAAGGTCGTAATACGATCCTCTTCCGTCACGCCTTGAAAGCCCGGGATCACCGCCACTTCGCCAGAATCAATAGCGGCTGCCACCTCTTCAGCATCAATATCTGAAATTCGGGCAGAGCCATGGGCAGAGCTGGATGCGACGCGGATTTGCCATCCCTGCCAAGAGCGTGCCGGGATCCCCATGCTACGTAAAGCCAAAGCGAGAAGACCTGTTGTGACTTGTTCGCCTGTGGCGACCACAACATCATACTCATCATCGAATAATTCTGGGGGCAGGCCTTCCCCAGCTTGACGGGAAAGTTCGACCAGACGATTGGTTTCGCCCGACATGGCCGATACGACCACCGCAATCCCACGCCCTGCCTGACGCTCAGCACTCACCAAGCGTGCAACGCGGCGGATACGTTCGACGTCTCCCACAGAGGTTCCACCAAACTTCATCACCAGACGTGACATGCTTCTTTGCTCCTTAGCTATGCCTTTAGACGCAGAAATCCGCAGTTACAAACAGACCACGGCTCTCGACGCGCGCGCTCATCGCTCTATGAAGTCTTAAGGTCAATCCTTTCGCATGTTGCAAACTGTCACACAGGTGAGTTGAACCCGATGCCTAGAGCCACCCAAGATGCCACGTTGGAGATGTCGCCACACTCACCTTCGATCGACCCGGCAGAAGTGGCCAAGTTTGCGGCCATGGCTGAGGACTGGTGGAACCCTTATGGCAAGTTCCGCCCTTTGCACAAATTTAACCCCACGCGGCTGCGCTTCATTCGCGAGACAGCAGAAGCCCATTTCGGTTTGAAGCCCGGTTTTGACTTGCCCCTCAAGGGTCTGAAATTACTTGATATTGGGTGCGGTGGCGGTCTTCTGAGCGAGCCGATGACACGCTTGGGCGCAGCTGTAACCGGGGTGGATGCAACTGAACCCAATATCAAAACAGCCATGACCCATGCAGCCCAAACAGGGCTTTCGATCGACTATCGGTATGGCACCGCGGAAGGATTGCTGGCCGCCGGTGTGGGCCCGTTTGATATTGTGCTCAACATGGAAGTTGTGGAGCATGTGGCCGATGCACCAGCTTTTCTGAAGAATACTGCGCAATTGATAGCACCCGGTGGCCTGATGTTTGTCGCAACCATCAATCGCACCCCTAAAGCACTCGCGCTCGCGATTATCGGGGCCGAACGAATTTTGCGTTGGTTGCCTCCAGGCACCCATGAATACGACAAGCTGGTCAAGCCATCTGAGATTCAAGCGGCTTTAAAGCCGGAAGCTGGGCTTAGCCTCGATGAACCCATTGGTGTCAATTACAATCCTCTGATGGATCGATGGTCTTTAGGGGCCGACACCAGCATGAATTATATGATTGTGGTGCGTAAAGCGGTTTAAGAGATTGGTCTGCGGCGGCATTGCCGAAAACGCAATAGGACCAAGCCGACAAGGCTTGGTCCTACCAAAAAGATTCTAAGGCTTACTTAGGTATTCCTGACAACCAACGTCTTCGGCTTCGTCATTGAAGGGTGGAAACCGCCCTTCAGGTCAACCTACATATCGTCCATCTCGCCATCTTCGGAGACAGGTTCACCGGCCAAGACTTCGGCAAGAATCCCAGCGTTTTGGCGAACCTTATGTTCAATCTCAGCCGCCATTTCAGGGTTTGACTTCAAGAAGGAACGAGCATTGTCCTTGCCTTGGCCAATCCGGGTGCTGTCGTAAGAGTACCAAGAGCCAGATTTCTCAACGATCCCGGCTTTAACGCCCAGATCAATCAATTCGCCCTGCTTGGAGATGCCTTCGCCATAGAGAATGTCAAACTCCACCTGCTTGAACGGCGGGGCCACCTTGTTCTTGACGACTTTAACGCGGGTGACATTGCCCACCACATCTTCTTTGTCCTTGATCTGGCCAATGCGGCGAATGTCCAGACGCACCGAAGCATAGAATTTAAGTGCATTCCCGCCCGTTGTGGTTTCCGGGTTACCGAACATCACACCGATTTTCATGCGGATTTGGTTGATAAAGATCACCAAAGTCTTGGAGCGCGAAATGGAGCCAGTCAATTTGCGCAAAGCTTGGCTCATCAAGCGGGCTTGCAGGCCCGGTAGGCTGTCACCCATATCGCCTTCGATTTCAGCCTTTGGCGTAAGCGCCGCGACCGAGTCGATTACCAAAACGTCGACCGCGCCTGAGCGCACCAAAGTGTCGGTGATTTCGAGGGCCTGCTCGCCTGTGTCTGGTTGAGAGATCAACAGATCACTCAAATCCACACCAAGCTTGCGGGCATAAATTGGGTCAAGCGCATGTTCAGCGTCGACGAAGGCGCAAACCCCACCACTCTTTTGGGCTTCAGCGTTGCAATGCAGCGCCAACGTGGTTTTGCCCGAGCTTTCAGGGCCATAAATCTCAACAATACGACCACGTGGCAGGCCACCAATCCCCAAGGCGATGTCGAGGCCAAGAGAACCGGTTGAGACAGATTCAATCTCAACCGCTGCGCCTTGTTCGCCCAAGCGCATGATCGAGCCTTTACCAAAGGCACGCTCAATCTGAGACAGAGCCGATTCGAGAGCTTTTTCTTTGTCCATATCGTTTTTTTCCACCAAGCGAAGCGCTGCATTTGAAGCCTGAGTAGCCATCTTTGAACCCCTTTTTCACGATTCCCGCCTGCATCGGCACAATGGGCTCAGTAGAGCTGTGTGCAAACCAGACCTCGTCACGTCATGAGGTTTTTGTATCTGATATGTTCTAAGAACACAAGTGGAACAAAGTGGATTAATCTACTTTTTTAGAATATATACGTCCGATTATGACGTATTAAGCCGCCGCAAGTTCTGTTTTGACCCGTTCGGCCAATTGTGCCAGCGTAAATGGCTTTGGCAAGAAGGAAATGGAGCGTTCGTCTTCTAGGGTTTGGGCAAAATCCTGTTCTGCATAGCCAGACATAAAGACAATTCGGGCATGACCCAAGTAAGGCTTGGCTGCTTTCAAAAGGCCTGGACCATCCAAGCCCGGCATCACAACGTCCGACAAGACAAGGTCGAAGCTGTTGGGGTCATTCTCAAGAATTTCCAGTGCTTCTTCGCCGTCCCCTGCCGAGGTAACCTGATAGCCGCGCTGCATCAGAAGGCGGGTTGCGATATTGCGCACACCTTCTTCATCTTCGACCAACAATATTCGTCCCCGACCTGCCAAATCCATCGGTCGCGCTTCAGCAACTTGGGCTTGTGCTGCTGGCATCGCGTCACTGACATCATCGGCGGTGGTGGCCGGCAGAAAGACGTGGAATGTGGTGCCTTCATCCTCAACCGAGTCGAGCGCAATAAAGCCATCAGATTGCTTGATGATGCCATAGACGGTGGCCAAACCAATGCCGGTGCCTTTGCCTTGTTCTTTTGTTGTGAAGAAGGGTTCAAAGATTTTGGTGGCGATGTCTTGGCTCATGCCAGTTCCCGTGTCGGTCACTGAAATCATGGCCCAATCGCAATCTTCGATATCGGCAATGCTCAAGCCCTTCAGAGCCGTTCGCACATCCTGTGTCGTTGCGCGCTTGGTGCGGACGGTCACGGAGCCTTTGCCCCTGCCAGACATCAACACCGCATCGCGGGCATTGGTGACGAGGTTCATAAAGACGGTTTCCAGTTGCTGCTTGTCAGCGCGCACATTAGGCAGGTCGCGGCCATGGGTGATTTCAAAGACGATGCGCTCGTCCAAGACCTGCCGCATCAAAACTGCAAACTCAGTTAAAACGGCCCCGACATCTAGAACGTCACGGCGGAAAGTCTGTTTGCGCGCGTAGGCCAGTAGCATTTTGACAAGCTCTGCCGCCCGCGCACTGGTGTTCTGAATGCTCTGCAATTCACCATAGCTGGGGTCACCAACGGGATGGCGCGCCAGCAGGGCGTCGCAATTCAGTGTGATGACCAAAAGGAAGTTGTTAAGTTCGTGGGCAACCCCGCCTGCAATTTGCCCGACGGCTTGCATTTTGCTGGTCTGTGCGAGGCGATGTTCCATCTCCCGGCGGGTTGAGACGTCGACTAGCATGAGGGCCGCGCCATCATTTTCGTCTTCTAACAGCCATCCTTCACAAGTTTGCCCGCCTGAATTGGCTATATCCAGCTCAATAGGTCGCTGCCCACCGACTTCTAGGCGGTCTAAATCATCAGCATGGGCCGATGCAACCAAGTCTGAAAGTTTTGCCCCTTTGCCTGCCCCTGCAATTCGGACAAAGGCGGGATTGGCTTCTTGAATAATTGCCTGGCGCGCATCCCGCCGGTCCAAGCGGGCAAAGCCGACTGGGGCTTCGGCAATCAATCGTGCGAGGCCGGTCAACAGCGACGACGCGGTTTGAACCGCCAGTGCAGCTTGGGACGCAGATCCCAGAGCGTCGACAGAGTCTTCCTGTGGCTGGGTCGGTCCCTCAACTGTGGTCAATCGAACCAAAGCATGGTCACCGATAGCGCTGACGCGGACGCGCACCTGTCCTTGTGTTTCGTCTAAACTTATCCCGCGGCGAACCGCCTTCGAGGCCCTAAAGGCGCAGGCTTGGTCGAGCAGGCTCATTAAGAGGGGGTCAATCGACACAGGTCGGTAGATGCTATCATAGGCAGGGTTGCCTGCAACAAAGCGTCCTGACCGGGTGAAGAGGGCGGCAGGTCCATCCATACTTGCCAGCCAGTCATGTGATTCCGACCGGGAAAACATCTTCAAAAGTCCAGCCATGCGTCTCTGCCCCAAATCGTTCCAAAGTTTCGCCTAGGCGGCGTTTTGGACTCGACTCTGGAGAGAATCACCTGATTTGCGTCGCGCGGCTACACCCAAAATCACTCCAATGATTTTTGCTACAGCTTGATAATGTTCGGCTGGAATAGTCTCTTCAAGATCAACACTGGCATAGAGTGCACGGGCCAGAGGTGGATCTTCGATGATGGGTACGTCTGAAGCCGTTGCAATTTCACGAATTTTCAAAGCTAAGTTGTCCACACCCTTGGCCACACAGATCGGGGCAGGGGTTTCGCCAGCCACATAAAGTAAGGCCACGGCGAAGTGGGTTGGGTTGGTGATAATCACCGTCGCTTCAGGCACTTTGGCCATCATGCGATTGCGTCCACGCTGCATCCGGATCTGGCGAACCTTCATTTTGATCAGCGGGTCACCTTCCAGTTTTTTGTACTCGTCTTTTTGCTCCTGTTTACTCATGCGGTTTCGCTTGATCCACGAAAAGCGCTGGATCGCGTAATCTACCACTGAGGCGACCGCGATAATGCCAATCAAAGCAAAGCAAAGTTCCAATAGGATTTTGACAAGGACCGGCATAAGCGC
>VYKV01000101.1_pt1 | contig 10442 bp, 9 predicted proteins | sample 5114461 | NCBI WGS metagenome assembly VYKV01 (sample SAMN12291816, study PRJNA351875) | freshwater metagenome | isolation source: freshwater lake | place: USA: Michigan, Gull Lake | collected 2011-07-05 | reverse complement strand
CGACGAGGAGCAAAAGGCCGCTGAGGCCCGTCGCACGGCCGCACAAGCCACAGCCGACGCGCAAGCGGGTGGCCCAGCGCGTGGCCGCGAAGAAACCGCTCCGGCGGCCTATGAGCCTCAGGCCCCTGTTTCTGGTGCCGCTGGTGATGAGGATGCGGGCGAAGCGCCAGCTGGTGAAGAAGGTGAAGACGGTGACTTGCTGTCTGAATTGGGCGGTCGTGTAAAACGGCAAAAGGTTGCCGTCGTGCGTGCGCCCCCAGTTTCGCGTGCCAAGGGCGCGCAACAGCGCCGCTCGGGCAAGCTGACCATTACTTCTGCCTTGGGTGACGATTCCGACCGTCAGCGCTCGCTTGCGTCGGTCCGCCGCGCCCGTGAAAAGGAACGCGACCGTCGTTTGCGCATGTTGAAGGGTCAAGAGCAGACTAAGCAAGTCCGCGAAGTTGTCGTGCCGGAAGTCATCACCGTGGCTGAATTGGCCAACCGGATGGCAGAGCGACTGACCGACGTCATCAAATATCTGATGAAGCAGGGTCAGATGATGAAAGGCGCCGATAATCTCGACGCCGATACCGCCGAATTGATCGTTACTGACTTTGGTCACAGCGTGAAGCGCGTGGCAGAATCTGACGTTGAAATTGGTCTGGAGGGCGAGGCTGATACCGACGCCAACCAAGTGCCACGTCCACCGGTTGTTACCATCATGGGTCACGTTGACCATGGTAAAACCTCTTTGCTCGATGCGATCCGCTCTACCGATACAGTTAAAGGCGAAGCCGGCGGCATTACCCAGCACATCGGGGCCTATCAGGTTCGTTTGGCCAGTGGTGAGCGCGTGACCTTCTTGGATACGCCGGGCCACGCAGCCTTCTCCAGCATGCGCGCCCGTGGTGCCGGCATCACCGACGTGGTGGTTCTGGTGGTTGCGGCAGATGACGGTGTCATGCCTCAAACCGTGGAAGCCATCAGCCATGCAAAAGCCTCTGGTGTGCCTATCATTGTGGCCGTCAACAAAATCGACAAGCCAGAAGCCAATCCGCAAAAGGTCTTGAACGAGCTTCTGCAATATGAAGTTCTGACCGAAGCCGTCGGCGGTGACACCCTGTGGGTGCCTGTTTCGGCCAAGGAGCGCACCAATCTAGACACGCTGCTTGAAACCATCCTGCTGCAGTCGGAAGTTTTGGACCTTAAAGCCAATCCAGATCGCGCCGCAGAAGGTACGGTTATCGAAGCCAAGCTCGACAAGGGTCGTGGCTCTGTTGCCACCGTTCTGGTGCAACGCGGTACGCTTAAGCGAGGCGATCTGGTGGTTGCCGGGACGCAATGGGGTCGTGTACGCGCCCTCAACGACGAGCGCGGCCAAACCGTGCAGTCTGCAGGGCCTTCCCAGCCCGTTGAAATCCTCGGCCTCGACGGCACGCCAGAGCCCGGTGATGTTGTTGTGGTCGTGGAAAATGAAGCCCGCGCCCGTGAAGTTACCGACTATCGGATCCGCATGAAGCGGGAAAAGGTCGTTGTGCGCCAAACCGCGCGTTCGGGTCTGGAAGCCATGTTGGCTCGCATCAAGGATGCCGAAGTCAAGGAATTCCCGCTCATCGTCAAAGCCGATGTGGGCGGTTCTGCCGAAGCCATCACTGCAGCGCTCGAGAAGCTTTCGACCGACGAAGTGCGCGCCAAAGTTATCCACCAAGCCGTTGGCGGGATCACCGAAAGCGACGTTCTTTTGGCGAAGTCGTCCGGCGCACCAATTCTCGCGTTCAACACACGTGCACCTAAGCAAGTGCGCGATCTGGCTGAGCATGAAGGTGTTGAGATCCGTTATTATTCCATCATCTACAATCTGTTGGATGATGTGAAAGACATTCTCTCCGGCATGCTGGAGCCAGAGCGCAAAGAAACCTTCTTGGGCTATGCCCAGATCCTACAGGTGTTCAACATCACCAAGGTCGGCAAGATTGCTGGCTGTAAGATCAATGAAGGCAATATCAAACGCGGGTGCGGTGTTCGCTTGCTGCGCGATGATGTCGTCATCCACGAAGGTAAACTCTCCACTCTGAAGCGCTTTAAAGACGAAGTCAGCGAAGTTTTGGCTGGCCAAGAATGCGGTATGGCATTTGAAGGCTATCAAGACCTACGCGAAGGCGATCTGATTGAGTGCTTTGACGTGCAGATCATCAAGCGCTCGCTCTAAGCGACCTTCCCTTTAGAACATAGCGTGTGGCAATGCGGATTATGTTTTGCCACACGCTCTCCATCCCTCCGCCTTGACTGGACGAAGCCAGCATGTGCGCATCAGGTGAAACTCATGGCAAAACGTTTCGATAACTCATCTGGCCCGACCCAGCGGCAATTGCGGGCGGGGGAAAACATTCGCCACGTGCTGGTCGAGATTCTGCGCCGCGGCGACATTCGTGATCCGGCCTTGGTCGATAAAAGCATCACAGTCGGCGAAGTCCGCATGAGCCCAGACCTTAAGCATGCCAATGTCTTTGTAGCAGCACTCGGCCTCGAAGATGGCGAAGAGATTGCCAAGGCGCTCAATCGCGCGTCCAAGTTTCTGCGCGGCGAGTGTGGGCGGGCGCTGGAAAGCAAGTTTACCCCAGACCTGCGCTTCTTAGCCGATACGTCCTATGACGCGGCCCTGAAGATGAATGATCTTTTCAACGATCCCAAGGTTCGTGCCGATTTGATCAAGCCGGCGGATGAGGCCTGATGTCGCGCCGCAAGAAGGGCCAAGACATCCACGGCTGGATCGTTTTAGATAAAAGCCTGCATTTAACCTCCACCGATGCGGTCACCCGCGTACGTCGGGCGTTTGATGCCAAGAAAGCCGGCCATGCCGGCACGCTGGACCCCTTGGCGACGGGGATCTTGCCGATTGCACTTGGCGAAGCCACCAAGACCGTGGCGTGGCTGATGGAGGCTGAGAAATCCTATCGCTTCACGGTCGAATGGGGTGCCTCAACCGATACCCAAGACCGCGAAGGCAAGATTATCGCCACATCTGAGGTGCGGCCCACTAAAGATACGATTGAGGCCGCTTTGCTTGGCTTTATCGGTGAAATCCAACAAGTCCCGCCAATCTATAGCGCGATTAAAGTGGCGGGTGAGCGCTCTTACGATCTGGCGCGTGATGGCGAGGTGCCGGAACTCAAAGCGCGCACGGTATTGCTGATTGAAGCGCGTTTGGTTGATGTGCCCGACGCTGATCACGCCACGATTGAATGCCGCTGTGGCAAAGGATTTTATGTCCGCGCCTTGGCCCGTGACCTCGCGACCGCCTTGGGTGCCGAGGGTCATGTGAGCGCGTTGCGTCGCACATCGGTCGGACCATTCCACGAGAGCGCAGCAATAACACTGGAAAAGCTGCAGGAAGTGTGCAATAGCGACGCCGCGTCCGACAGCCTTTTGCCAGTTGAGACCGCGCTGGACGACATCCCGGCGCTGGCCGTAACAGCGGAAGAGGCTTTCAGGTTGCGGCAAGGCCGCGGGATTGTTCTTCTCCCCCACCAGGTTGAAGAGCTGCGCTCCAAGCGCAGACCCCGTGTTGTATCCGGCGAAGACATGAGCCGAGCAGCACTGGCAACCCTACAAGGCCAAGCCGTCGCTATAGGAGACGCACGCGCGGGACGGTTTGAACCGGTCCGTGTGTTTCAACTCAGTGCGAGCGATTGAACCCGCCGCCAACCCAAAGGGAACCACGATGTCGGTAGCACCAGAGCGTAAGCTCGAAATCATGAAAGAACACGGCCTCGCCCCAAACGATACGGGCAGCCCAGAAGTACAAATCGCGATCCTGACCGAGCGTATCGTGAACCTGACTGAGCATTTCAAAATGCACAAGAAGGACAATCACTCTCGTCGCGGCCTGTTGGCCATGGTGTCGTTGCGTCGCCGTTTGCTGGACTATGTAAAGTCCCGCGATATGGCACGTTACCAAGCCATTTTGACCAAGCATGGTCTGCGTCGCTAAGGCGTCGTGACACATCCAATCAGGGCGGTGCGAGATGCGCCGCCCTTTTGCTATTTGCCCCTCACTCGGAATCGCGGATTGGGGTAAGATGAAAGATGGCTCTCGCATAGGGTGAGGGCTTTCTCCGGCAAGGACGCCGGACCCCTTGGTTCAGGAAGGCCTGTTCCAAGTTTTGTAGGCGGCAGCATGGGGAAGGCCCCATGATCTGCCAGAAGGAATGATGATGTTTGACATAAAGACTGTTTCGCTCGAATGGGGCGGACGTACGCTGACACTGGAAACTGGCCGCATGGCGCGCCAAGCCGATGGGGCCGTTCTGGCCACCTATGGCGACACACAAGTTCTCGCGACCGCTGTTGGTGCGCGTTCGGCCAAGCCGGGGATCGATTTCTTCCCGCTGACCGTAAATTATCAAGAAAAATTCTATGCAGCCGGCCGCATCCCAGGTGGCTATTTTAAGCGCGAAGGTCGTCCAACCGAAAAGGAAACCTTGGTTTCCCGCTTGATCGACCGCCCAATCCGTCCGTTGTTCGCCAAAGGCTTCAAGAACGAAACGCAAGTGGTCATCACCACCTTGTCGCACGATCAGGAAAATGATCCCGATATCGTGGCTCTGGTGGCTTCCTCGGCTGCTTTGGTTCTGTCTGGTCTTCCTTTCATGGGCCCAATCTCGGCCGCACGCGTTGGCTATATCAATGGCGAATATATACTGAACCCAACCGTCGATCAGCTGGAAGAAAGCGACATGGATTTGGTGGTCGCAGGGACCGCCGACGCCGTGATGATGGTTGAATCAGAAATCTACGAATTGTCCGAAGAAGTGGTGTTGGGCGGGGTTTCTTTCGCGCACAAGCAAATGCAGCCTGTGATCGATTTGATCATCTCGCTGGCAGAGCAAGCCGCTAAAGATCCTTGGGACTTCCAAGCTGAAGACCACAGCGCTGAAAACAAGGCCGTCAAGGACATGATCGGTGCCGAGATCGACGCCGCTTACCGCATCGCCGACAAGGGCGCGCGTCAAGACGCCGTTGGTGCAGCGAAGAAGCGTGCTGAAGCCGCTTTGGTGGCTTCCGAAACCAACCCAGACGGCATGGACGGTTCGCTGTTCAAGACAGTTTGTAAGGAAGTTGAAAGCGACATCGTGCGCAGCGCCATCGTAAAGGAAGGCCGTCGTATTGATGGTCGTCCAGTCGACAAGGTTCGTGCGATTGTTTCTGAAGCGGGCGTTCTGCCACGTGCACACGGCTCAGCCTTGTTCACCCGTGGTGAAACCCAAGCGCTCGTAGTTGCCACCTTAGGCACGGCCGATGATGAGCAATTCATCGACAGCTTAGAGGGCACCTATAAAGAGCGCTTCATGCTGCATTATAACTTCCCTCCATATTCGGTGGGTGAAGTTGGCCGCATGGGTGGCGCTGGTCGTCGCGAAATCGGCCACGGCAAGCTGGCTTGGCGTGCGATGCAGGCCGTTCTGCCGACCCCAGAACAATTCCCTTACACCATCCGTTTGGTGTCAGAGATCACTGAATCCAACGGCTCGTCCTCGATGGCGTCGGTTTGCGGTGCCTCTTTGGCTCTGATGGACGCAGGCGCGCCAATCAGCTCGCCGGTTGCTGGCGTGGCGATGGGCCTCGTGCTGCAAGATGACGGCAGCTTCGAAGTTCTGACCGACATTCTGGGTGATGAGGATCATCTGGGCGACATGGACTTCAAGGTCGCTGGTACCGAAAACGGCATCACCTCGCTTCAAATGGACATCAAGGTTGCAGGCATCACGGAGGAGATCATGAAGGTCGCCCTCACACGTGCCCATGCTGGCCGCATGCACATCTTGGGCGAAATGGCGAAGTCTTTGACCGGCGCCCGTGGCGAGTTGAACGCCTTTGCACCAAAGATCGTGTCTTTCATGATCCCAACCGACAAGATCCGTGAAGTGATCGGCACCGGTGGTAAGGTCATCCGCGAAATCGTGGAAAAGACTGGCGCGAAAATCTCGATCGAAGATGATGGTAGCGTGAAAGTTGCCGCAGCCGATCAAGACAAGATCGATGCCGCTGTGAAGTGGGTGAAGAGCATCACAGACGAAGCCGAAGTTGGCAAAGTCTATGAAGGCAAAGTCGTCAAAGTCATGGAATTTGGTGCCTTTGTGAACTTCTTCGGCGCCAAGGACGGCTTGGTCCATATCTCGCAACTCGCGAACCGCAAGGTCGCGACCGTCGGCGAAATCGTCAAAGAAGGCGACACCGTGAAGGTGAAGCTGATGGGCTTTGATGATCGCGGTAAAACCCGCTTGTCGATGAAGGTGGTCGACCAAGCCACTGGCGAAGACATCGAAGAAAAGCTAAAGGCCGAACGCGCTGAGCGTGGCGAGGTTGAAGAAGTTGAACAACCCCGCGAGCGCAGCGAACGCCCCCGTCGCCGTCGCGACTAAGGCTTTCTCTCTTTCCTTATGTACCAACGGCGACTCCTTAGGGGGTCGCCGTTTTGGTTTGTGGGCAGCTTGTGTGGGTGCTCAGAGTTTTTTGTCTGGAAGGCTTTGGTGGACCAGAGGGGTCACCAGAGCGCGTCCAGATAAAGTCCCTATTCCAACGCCGTCATCCCTGCCCGAGCGTTAGCGCAGAGCCGGGACCTCCAAGGACCTCGCGGCACAAGATCCCGGATCGACTAACGCGGTCCGCGATAAGATCGCTCTTGTTGTCACCAAGCCTGCAACCCCGCGCCTTGCCCCACACGGCCCCGCACGCTAAAGCCAGCCGATGACAGACGCACTTGAAAAAACCATTCCAAAAGTTGGTATCGTATCGCTCGGCTGCCCGAAGGCGCTGGTGGATAGCGAGCGGATTATCACGCGCTTGCGGGCGGAGGGGTATCAGATTGCCCCAGACTATAGCGGGGCGGACCTCGTGCTCGTTAACACCTGCGGCTTTCTCGACTCTGCGCGTGAAGAAAGCTTAGACGCGATTGGGGAGGCCATCGCCGAACATGGCAAGGTCATCGTCACGGGCTGCTTAGGGGCAGAGCCGGATGTGATCCGCGAGCGCCATCCCAAAGTCTTGGCGATTACCGGGCCACAGCAATATGAGAGCGTGATGTCGGCGGTCCATGCCGCTCTACCGCCCAGCCATGATCCATTCCTGGATCTCGTGCCAGAAGGCGGCGTGAAACTGACGCCACGCCATTATGCCTATTTGAAAATTTCTGAGGGCTGCAACAACCGCTGTTCTTTCTGCATCATCCCGAAATTGCGCGGCGACCTCGTCTCGCGTCCTGCCGCCCATGTGATGGCAGAGGCGGAAAAACTGGTTGGTGCTGGCGTGAAAGAGCTTTTGGTGATCAGCCAAGATACGTCCGCCTATGGCCTTGATATTGGCTATGCCACCAGCACCTGGAAGGACCGCGACTATCGCGCGAAATTCTATGATTTGTGCAAGGATCTGGGCAGTTTAGGTGCTTGGGTGCGCCTGCACTATGTCTACCCTTACCCTCATGTCGATGAGGCGATCCATCTGATGGCGGAGGGTAAAATCCTGCCCTATCTCGACATTCCGTTTCAACATGCGAGCCCGCGTGTCTTGAAGGCCATGCGCCGCCCCGCCAATCAGGACAAGCAAGCCGCACGTATTGCTAAATGGCGGTCAGAATGCCCTGATCTGGCGATCCGTTCGACCTTTATCGTCGGCTTTCCCGGTGAGACTGAGGAAGACTTCACCCAATTGCTGGACTTCATGCGCGAAGGCCAAATCGACCGGGTCGGCTGCTTCAAATATGAGAATGTCGTCCATGCGCCTTCCCGCGACCTCGAAGGCCATGTGCCCGAGGAAGTGAAGGAAGAGCGTTGGCACCGGTTTATGGAAGTCGCGCGCGATGTTTCTGAACAACGGCTCGCCACTAAAATCGGCAAGGAAGTAGACGTCATCATTGATGAGGTCGACGACGAAGGTCCGATTGGCCGCACGGTTTGGGATGCGCCTGAGGTGGACGGTGCCATCGAGCTGCACGGCTTTAAGCGGGCCAAGCCCGGCGATATCGTTCGGGCACGGATTGTGGATGCTGGCGATTATGATCTGGTCGGCGAAGCGATCTAGTTTTTGGTCGCCAGCCACCAGGCGCCAAAGCTGAGGCTGAGAAGCAGCGTCAACATCACGGCTTGCTGGCTTAGGCCATACATCGCCGCGCTGGCCAAGACGGCTGTTTCGATTTCCTGCAGACCGCTAGGTGCTAAGAACGCGATGAAGCTGAAGAAGATGACCGCCAAAGTGATCCGCGCGGCTTCGCGCCAGATCTGCTTGCGTGCGATATCGGCTTGAACTTCCCGCATGACGCTCGCGACAAAGGCTTCATCAGACGCGGAGTCTTCCAGAGTCGAGGCCTCATAAAACAAGGATTTGAGAGCAAGATCGTCTTGGTTCATGGCTGTTTGCTTTCTGACTGATCGATTTTGGCCTCTGGGGCTGCGGGGCGCAAGTCCCGCATGACTTCGATGGCGCGGTCTCGCCCGCGCTGGGCATGACTTTTGACGGTTCCAAGCGGCATCGAGAGGGCTTGGGCTGCTTCAGCGTGGGATAGCCCGGCCCCAAAACAGAGGGCCACGACAAGCCGTTGATCAGGAGAGAGGGCGAGGAGCACTTTGTCCAAATCAAGTTTGGCGGCGAGACCGGTATCTTGAGAGGCGACTTGAACTTGATCCGCCAGCCAATCCGTATCGCGCTTTTGCGCGCGGGCGTGGCTGCGGCGCTGGTCATGGGCGGCGTTTACCGCGATGGAAAAGAGCCAACCGCGAAAACTGCCTCCAGCTTGGTCGGCCCCGCGCCAGCGCGACAGATTCTTCCAAGCCTTTAGAAAAGTCTCCTGTGCCAGATCATCTGCCAAGCTTGGCTCAGAGACCATCCGGCACAGGAAGCCACGAACGGCGGCTTGATGACGGCGCACCAGCTGATCAAACGCGTTGGAGGAACCCGTACGGGCGCGCTTGACCAAGGCTTCATCAACATCGCTAACAAGCGTTTGACTGGTGTGCACGTTCATAAGCTCAGTTCGCGTTTCACCCACTCCTATTGCGGTTGGGACGGGGGAGCAGGGCGGCGCAAGCGCCAGCTCAAGAGCTGGCCCAAGCCCGTAAACCCGACGATACAGCCAATCAGGATCAGGAATGTGCCAAACCCACCTGCGTCAAAGTCGTTGAGTTTGCTAATCCCACCAGCCGCACAAAAGCCTAAGCCCATCATCAGGCTGATAAGGCCAGCGCGCAGGTCCATTTCAGGTGAATGTGGTGCTTTGACCATCAGTTTTAGCGTGGTCTCATCCAGTTTTTGGCCAGAAGCGATGACTTGGCGCAAGGTCTCCTGCTGGCCCTCGCGGACTTTGGCATTCCAATAGAGGGTCGCAAGAACCCCGACTGTGATACAGAAGAGCAGCATAAAGGGGACGAGTTCTCCAGCATTTTGCATTTTCTTTTCCTTTTCTCATGTGCGGCGACGGCAAAAACTAATGACGCCGCCGCTTCTGATTTTGGATGCAGCCAAGCTGCATTCTTTGTGTCTAACGAGCAAGAGCGGGTTGGGCGGGTGATTTCGTGGTGGTGAATACCAGCACATCATAGGTTTCGAGCCTGTCGCGCACGCTCAGGGGCAAGGATAGCCACAAAGCACGATTGGCTTTTAGCGCTTTGATCTGGATTGCTTGGCCTTCGGTGGTTGGCTGGGGTGCAAGCTGGCTCAGGATAGAGCACGTCTTGGCGCTAAAGGCTTGGCGGCCTTCACTTTGGCACAATGTGTGTCTGCTGACCGGATGGGCCAGATCTTTGACCCAGGCCATTCGCTCTGGCTTAAGTGGGGTTATTGCCTCTTGGGGATTGGCTTTGGTTTGTGGAATGGCTGCAAAAACAGGGCTTGCAAGACCCAAGCTTAAGCAAATTTGTCCGGCGGCGAGGATCAGGGGGAGGGTTTTCATCTTGGTATCCTTTTTGTTGGTTGGATACAGATAAGACGCCACAGCTGCGGGTTTTGGATGCGGCAGAATTCTGCATCGGGTGATATTTTTCGTGTTGGCAAAACTAGGCTATAGGATTTGCCATGGCTGATGACATTTCCCCTCTCGCGACCGCGCAATCCATCACTTCAGACGGGTTGTTGCTGGATTGTTGGTATTTTGCTGCAACCTCGGTGGAGTTGAAGGCAGGTAAGCAATTCCGTCGCATGATTGTGGGGGAGCCGATCCTCTTGGGCCGCACCGCTAAGGGTGAGGTATTGGCCATGCGCGACGTCTGCCCGCATCGCGCGGTTCCCTTGTCCGCAGGGCGTCAAGTTGAAACCAATGGCCAAGCCACGATTGAATGCCCCTATCACGGCTGGCGCTTTGGTGGCGATGGGGTGTGCAAGCTGATGCCGTCCTTGGTCGACGGACAGCCCTATGATCCGGCTAAGGTCAAGGTTCGTCGCTTTCCACACGCGGAGCGCAATGGCCTTGTCTTTAT
>VYKV01000164.1_pt1 | contig 10520 bp, 10 predicted proteins | sample 5114461 | NCBI WGS metagenome assembly VYKV01 (sample SAMN12291816, study PRJNA351875) | freshwater metagenome | isolation source: freshwater lake | place: USA: Michigan, Gull Lake | collected 2011-07-05 | reverse complement strand
ACCAAGAGTTGTCAAACAATCCGAAACTGGTTTGGAGAAATCATTAGTTATTTTGAGCGAAGGACAACGAATGGGGTGGTCGAGGGAATCAACAATAAACTTAAACTAATAAAATGGAGAGGCTATGGCTTGAGAAACTTTCAGAATTTTTGGGTTAGAAGTATGTTATCTTGGCATCTTGTCTGTTGATTTAGCATAAAGAGTAACGAAGAGCCAGGATTTCTTCCATTTGGGTTTGGGCGAATTCTCCCCAGTCCAGGTCAAATTGCCGTTCAGTTGGTTTTTGGGTTTGGTAGAAGGTGCGTAACTGGTTTTCTATCTGCTGTCGGTGCCACAGTCGCAATCCTTCTTCGACAGCAGCAGAGCGATTCTCCGTCAATTGGTCAATATCTTGAAGCAATTTAGAATCGACGGTAATAGAGATCCGTTGTTTGGTGCTTGATTGGGTCATGGGTCAGGAGATAAGGTAATATTATTTATATGATAATTTATCATATGAAAATCCCGCCTCGGTTTTCAGGTTCGGGGCTTTGTCGGATAAGATACCGCTCATCAAAAGTTAACTATGGGATTTCATTGGTGACAACTTAAGCTTGTAACAGAGATGTCAAGGGAGGGAGCGGTAATGATTTGGTAATATTTGAAAATAAAGAATAACGGAGAAAAATGGCTGAGAAACCTGAAAAATAAGGGTAATGCTGTCAGTGTAACTTAAGTGCGTACAAACTTATAATTGGAAACGAGGTCTATACTGATAGAATATCCGCAAAATAGCCCTAAAAGTCTTGCCCGATAAGCATTTCACGATTCCATAAGCAAAAATTATCACACAAAGTCGAGAAGAGCCGATTAATTTAGCAATTAAGCTAATGACAGAGGAGAAATTCAATTCTGAAGGCCTTTATAACGATGTTCCCCAAATTTTGCTAGAGTATGCCACCAAATTGTCTTTAACTCCAGAAAGCTACCGCCAAAAAACTGAAGGGGCAATTTTACTTGAAGAAGCTGCCAGAGGTAATTATTGGGTTGTCTCGACGGAAGAGGAAGAAGTGGACTTGTTGAACCAAGAATCCCGAAGCGCTTAGTGCGATGGGAGCGTCAGTGTCAAACAAACTCAGAACAGAGGATATCACTTTTCTACAATTCCTGTGAACGGTTGAATAAAACCATCCACACCGACAAAGGAGGTGAGGGGCGACCAGTGTAAAATATCCTCTAAAATTGATTGATAGCCTTGCACATTGGGATGAAGTCCATCTGCCATTAATCTTTCTTGGCACCACAGATCACCCCGGTCCATCCAGAGATCAAATAAATCGAGATAGGGAATATTTTGCTCTAGACAAGCTTGTTTAGTGGTTTCTTTAAAACGATACTGATCGCGATGGTTGAAGTAAAAGCAATCTAAAAAGGGCATTTTCCGCTCATCCACGGGAATCATACCTATAAACAAAACCGGGCAAAGAGAACGGGCCCGGGCGAGTAAATGTTCGATTTGAGTTTGAAAAAGATCGTGATCGGTGTAGGTGCGACCATCGGGCCGGCCCAAGCGGGCTGTATCATTAACACCGACGGAGAGAAGAATCAGGTCGGGGAGACGATTGCGAATTTCCCCCCTGAGACGAAATTCCTGTTCTAAACGTTCGGACACTTGTACCACTCGATCGCCGCGAATATACAGGGCATGACCGGCACTTTCCATCCACAAACGACGTAGGCGCTCGGCCCAACCGCCACCCACGGGGTCGCCATAGCCATACACAAGGCTATCACCTAAAGCGACGATTTTGAGGGGATGGGGCATGATTAGGCCTTTGTCTTTAGTAGGTAAACGAGAAAGAGTTTGCATGATCGCTCGATCGAATCGGTTGTCCTTTACACTTGTAAACGAATTTGGTTAAACTGTCCGTGTATTATACTACATTAGAAAATTTTTCCTGCCAGCTAACTTAGATATCAGCTAGGCACTGACACTGACCAGTATAAAGCACGCAGCCCGATGATCATTCCTTCCCTCCGAGTGATTTTCGGGCTAAATCTACTATAGAATTTATGATTAAACCCTAGATAACTCGATGACTACTCGTTTACGACGCGCGGTTCAAGACCGAGAATTTTTGATTACAGCCGAGATTACTCCCCCGAAAGGTGGTAATGCCAGTCATATGCTAGAAATGGCCCTCTGGCTAAAAAATCGCGTTCATGCCGCTAATATTACCGATGGCAGTCGCGCCGTAGTGCGAATGTCCTCTCTGGCAGCCTCCGCTATTCTCTATCAACACGACATCGAACCCATCTGTCAAATGGCCTGTCGCGATCGCAATGTGATCGGATTACAAGCAGACCTAATGGGCGCTCATGCTTTAGGATTGAGAAATATACTAGCTTTAACTGGAGATCCCGTCAAAGCAGGAGATCATCCCCAAGCTAGGGCAGTTTTTGACCTAGAATCGGTACGTTTGTTAAAATTAATCGATAAATTGAATAAAGGTTTTGACTTTAACGATAAATCTTTACCGGATGGACCTCTAGAACTTTTTGCCGGGGCTGCCGTCGATGTGCAGTCAAAAAGTTGGTCTGGTCTTCAACGCCGTTTTGAGCGTAAAATCGAAGCAGGAGCGCAGTTTTTTCAAAGTCAATTAGTTACGGATTTCGAGTGCCTTGATAAGTTTATGCAGCAGGTGGCCTCCCTCGCCGATAAACCAGTTCTAGCGGGAATTTTTCTGTTAAAATCGGCTAAAAATGCCGTGTTTTTAAATAAAAATGTGCCGGGGGTACAAATTCCCGACCAGATCATTCAAAGACTCGCCGATGCAGCTCATCCTCTCGAAGAAGGCATCAAAATCGCCGCCGAACAAATAAAATTAGCCCAGCAGTTATGTCAAGGTGTCCACATCATGGCGATTAAACGGGAGGATTTAGTCCCAAAAATTCTCGACGTGGCCGGTATCCCGCCAGTGCATAAGTAGTTGGACAAAAGTAAAGTTAACTGTGGGGTAAGGAGTCAGGAGTCAGGAGTCAGGAGTCAGGCGTCAGGCGTCAGGCTTCGGCCGTGAGATCAGCCGAACGGAGTCAGTAAGAATTGCGGCAATTTACATTTCTTAAGATAGACAACAGAATTTATGTCCGACCGCATAACTGAGATGAAAAGTCAATAGTTTTTATAAAAAATTAACTTTCCTTTTGACTAGCGGTCTTTTGACAAGAATTCTACCCCTAACCTAGGATGGGAAGGCTCAAAGCATCTTCGGGATTAAAAGCATGGATTCCAATCTAGGTCAAGAAAAAGAGAATAGTTGCGGTAATTCCGGGCGAAAATGGTTGTCGATCGGTATTGCCCCCACTGGTATAATTTCTATTGGCATTGTTCCCATGGGCGTTATTTCCATCGGTATTGTTCCTATGGGAATAGTTTCCATTGGAACCGTGGCCATGGGGACAATTGCAGCCGGTTTTGTTTCCATGGGACTTTTCAGTATTGGTAGCGTTGGGATGGGATTAAATAACGGTCATTTTTCCAATCTTAATTCTCCCCCTGCTGAATCTCCCCATAAACATCATCAGCATTAAAATCAAGATTTGACCAGCAATCATGAATTATTCCATCCGTGCTGCCGTTGCTACCGATGTCAAGGCTATTTTTGACTTAATTGTTGCCTTAGCAGCCTATCAAGAACTCAGCCATTTAATGACAGGAAATAGTCAAGCTTTAGGGGATCATTTATTCGGAGAAAAACCCTACATCGAAGCATTGGTGGCGGAAGTAGAGGGTAAAATAGTCGGTTTTGCCCTATTTTTTGCTAACTATTCCACCTTTATCACTAAACCGGGGCTTTACCTAGAAGATATCTTCGTTTTACCCGATTATCGCAGTCAAGGTATCGGGAAAGCTTTACTAATTGCTGTGGCTAAAATTGCCGTCGCTAGGGATGCAGGACTTTTAGAATGGACTGTCTTAGAGTGGAATCAACTGGCGATCGATTTTTATGGAAAAATGGGGGCTAAGGTCTTCAAAGAGTGGCAAATTTGTCGTCTCACCGGGACTGCTTTAACGGAATTAGGTAATAGTGATAAATAAGTCAGAGCTTTTGTGGCTCCTGGAACTTTGTGATCGATCGAGACTCCTTGCTATACTAGACCTCTGACACTGGCTTTCCTCATTGGTGCAGAATGCAACCCACAGACTCGAATAAATTTACCGAACAAGCTTGGGATTCGATTGTTAAATCGCAAGAAATTGCGCGACGCTTTAAAAATCAGACCTTAGAGGTGGAACACGTTATTATTGCCCTCCTAGAGCAGAATAACGGTCTAGCCACCCGGATTTTACAAAAAGCTAATATTGAAATTCCGCGACTGCAACAACAGCTAGAAGTCTTCACCAACCGACAGCCGAAAGTGGCCATCGTCGATCAATTATACCTAGGTCGTGGTCTCGATCTGCTGCTCGATCGAGCGGAAGCATCCCGGGAAAGTTGGCAAGATAAATTTATCTCCGTCGAACATCTTCTCGTCGGTTTTGCCGAAGATGAAAGGGTTGGCCGGAAATGTTTACGCACCTTCAATCTTGACCCCCAAGATTTAGAATTAGCTATCAAAGCTATTCGCGGCACTCAAAAGGTTACTGAACCCAATCAAGAGGAAAAATACGAAGCTTTAGATAAATATGGCCGGGATTTAACAGCAGCGGCCAAAGAAGGCAAATTAGACCCGGTTATCGGTCGCGATGAAGAAATTCGACGGGTGGTACAAGTCCTCTCGCGACGGTCGAAAAATAACCCGGTTTTAATCGGTGAACCGGGGGTAGGAAAAACCGCTATAGCTGAAGGATTAGCTCAACGGATTGTTAACGGAGATGTTCCCGAATCTTTGAAAAATCGTCAGTTAATTTCCCTCGATATGGGAAGTTTAATCGCTGGGGCAAAATATCGAGGCGAATTCGAGGAAAGATTGCGGTCAGTTATGAAAGAAGTTACCCAATCAGAAGGGCGAATTATTCTCTTTATCGATGAACTACATACCGTTGTCGGTGCGGGTTCTAGGGAAGGGGGATCGATGGATGCGGGCAACCTATTAAAACCTATGTTAGCTCGAGGAGAATTGCGCTGTATTGGGGCGACAACTTTAGATGAATATCGCAATCATATTGAAAAAGATCCCGCTTTAGAAAGACGTTTTCAACAGGTTTATATTAAGGAACCTTCCGTGGAGGATACTATCTCAATTCTGCGGGGTTTAAAAGAACGTTATGAGCTGCATCATGGGGTGACAATTACCGATTCGGCCCTAGTGGCAGCAGCTACCTTATCCCATCGTTATATTAGCGATCGCTTTTTACCAGATAAAGCGATCGATTTAGTCGATGAAGCGGCGGCCAAATTAGAGGTAGAAAGTACCACTAAACCCGCCGATTTGGAAATGATAGATCGTCGCTTAATGCAGTTACGGATGGAAAAATTCTCCTTAGAAAAAGAGGAGAAAAAAGATCGAGCTTTTCAAGAGCGTTTAGAAAGAATTATCGAAGAAATTGAGGAATTAGAAAGTAAACAAAAGCCCCTCGCTGACCAATGGCAAACGGAAAAACATATCGCCGAGGAAATTAAATTATTGCGAGAGGAAGAGGAACAATTGCGCCTACAGGTGGAACAGGCGGAACGGGCTTATGATCTCAATAAAGCGGCACAATTAAAGTATGGCAAACTAGAAATTTTACAAGGGGAATTAGAAGTAAAAGAAAAAGAACTAGAAACTATTCAAGCGGCAGGTTCTACCCTGTTAAGACAACAGGTAACTGATGCCGATATTGCCGAAATAGTCGCCCGTTGGACAGGAATTCCAGTCAACCGTTTAATGGAATCAGAACGACAAAAATTATTAGAATTAGAGTCTCATTTACAGAAAAAAGTTGTCGGACAAAATGAAGCGGTCACGGCAGTAGCAGCGGCGATTCGACGAGCGCGCGCGGGAATGAAAGATCCCTCCCGTCCGATTGGTTCATTCCTATTTATGGGACCTACAGGAGTGGGTAAAACCGAGTTAGCGCGGGCCTTAGCGGGGTTACTGTTCGACTCCGAGGAGGCCATGGTTCGCATCGATATGTCGGAATACATGGAAAAACACGCGGTTTCACGGTTAATCGGCGCGCCTCCGGGTTATGTGGGTTACGAGGAAGGGGGACAACTATCGGAAGCGGTGCGTCGTCGTCCCTATTCTGTGGTTTTATTGGATGAAGTGGAAAAAGCCCATCGGGATGTTTTTAACATTTTATTACAAGTGCTTGACGATGGGCGCATTACCGACTCTCAGGGGCGCGTGGTGGATTTTCGGAATACGATTATCGTGATGACCAGTAATATTGGCAGTGACCATATTTTAAATGTTTCCGAAGATGCCGATTATGAGGAGATGCGGAAACGGGTTTTAACAGCTTTGCGGAGTCATTTTCGTCCCGAATTTTTGAATCGTATCGACGATTTAATTATTTTCCATACCCTCAAAAAAGAAGAATTGCGTTACATTGTTCGTCTGCAATTACAGCGTCTGGAAAGATTATTAGCAGAACAAAAAATCAATCTAGAATTAACTGCGGCAGCAGAAGATCATATCGTTACTGTTGGTTACGATCCTACCTACGGTGCGCGGCCTTTAAAACGCGCTATCCAACGGGAGTTAGAGAATCCTTTAGCCACAAAAATTCTCGAACAAGCTTTTATGGAAGGGGATACGGTAGTAATTGATTGTCTGGATGAAGTGTTAAGTTTTAGCAAAAAGGAGCTAGAAAAGGAAGGGCAAACATTAGAATTAGCTGTGGTTAACCTCAGTTCAGATTAAAACCAGACAGGGGATATATTCCCCTCCAATTCAGCCAAGATAAACAGAATTTTGCCCCAAAAGTTCTTGTGAATCCAGCTAAACAGGTTTTACCTATCTAGCTGACTGCCTATTGCTGTAACTGATGACCACAGCTACTACAAAAGCGATCGGTTGCCGCTACTTTTGCCCCGCATTGACGACAAAATCGGACTTTGCTGACGGTTTTTGTGTCTCCCATGCTCATTTTCATATCTCCCATTTGCATTTCCATGGGGGCAAAATTCATCGACATATTACCCATTTTCATCGGTTGCATCGGTTGCATCGGTTGCATCGGTGAGGAGGAGAAACTGGTAGCAGTGGTCGATTGAGAGGACTGAGAAACTCCAGAGGTATGAGGAGAGGAAAAACCGATACTGCTTCCTTGAATTTGGATTCTGTGGGGTCCGGTTTCAGTGATAATTTCAATAATTGCCCCTTGGGGAATTATCTCTATTTGGGGTTCTTGTGTCCAAACTCCCGTAGCAAAACTACTGCTAGACTGCTGTTGTTGTCCCACAGCACCACTAGCGAGAGTTACAATCGTCTGCAGCCCTTGATTATTGAGATAGAGACTTTGTCCTGTGGGTAATTCACTATAAATAGCCATATTTTTGACAGTGAAAAGTAAAAAGTAAAAACCTAGTTCACACCCCTAGGATCCAGTCTAGCGAGGATACAAATGTTAGAGGATTTTCTTAAGAATTTTATCGACAAAAAAAGGGTGGTTTAACCCACCCTCACCATGTCTCAAGAAAACAAACTTTTTAACGGACGCTACCAGCTAATTTATCGACCCGAATCGGTTTCATCAGGTACAATTTGAGGAATTGCCAAGCGTTAGAGGCGAAGATAGGCAATTTCTTCAGGAATTTAACCGGTGCGGCACTGTTTTCGCTATCGATCGCCCGTAATCCCTCGTTATTGCCAACACAAATCTCTAGGCGATCATAAAATTCAGGACTATCCACATCGAGAACAATCGGGAAGACGCGGCCAGCGGTTTCATTGGTCTTCTCGATTACATACTTATCGTACTCGCGAGCGTCTAAACCGAGAATGGCGTAGAAACCAGAACGCTGAGTATCATTGAGATACATAGTAGCGAAGACCGAAAGCAGGAAGAAACGACACCAGAGACGAGCGCGCCAATCATTAAGAATATCAGGCTGCGCGCGCATGATCGCATCAAAGAAGTCCCCGTGACGGTTTTCGTCTTGACACCAATTCTCGAAGAAGTTAAAAATCGGATAAACCCGATCTTCGGGATGTTGTTCGAGATGACGATAAATGGTGATATAGCGCCAGTAGCCGATTTTTTCGGAAAGATAGGTGGCGTAGAAGATAAATTTCGGTTTAAAGAAGGTGTAGTTACGGCTTTTGGTTAAAAATCCCAAGTCAAGGGAGAGGTTAAAATCCGATAAAGCCTTATTAAGGAATCCAGCGTGACGCGCTTCGTCCCGGGACATGAGGTTAAAGCATTCCGCGAGGAGGGGATTTCTGTTTTTTAAACGTCTGCCGAGTTCTTTGTAGAGAAGAAAGCCGGAAAATTCAGCCGTGCAGGATCTTTCCAGAAATTCCACGAATAAGCGGCGGGTTTCGCCATCAATATGCTCCCAAGAGCGATCGAATTCTTGATTGCGAACGAAGTGATGCCGGTTATAATCGGTACGGAATTCCTCTAAAATCGCTTTCAGTTCTTCCTCGTTAGCGGCGATCGACATTTCCGCCATCGCTTCAAAATCAGTGGTGTAGAAGCGGGGAGTGAGGATCGTTTCTTTAGCGGGAACTTTTATACCCGGACGGATTTCCTCGAATTCTGGTTTTTGGATCGTGCTGACCATAGGGATTATTGGTTTTACTCTGGGATGATGATTGAGACGAGTAAAGGCTCTGAGATGATAATGACCAGCCGTGAAAAAACGGCTAGGATTCACTATAGCAAGCTCTCAGCCCTAGACTCTCTTCCTGTTCATTAAAAGTTACAACTCTTAATTAAGCTGTGTGAACAAACGCGGCTTTTTCGCTCCCAGTCTTGACAAATGTTCGGAGAGGTGGGGTGTGGGGTTTGTTCAGTGATCGGTAAACAGTCATCAGTAATCGGTGAACTGAAAACCCACATCTGATAACAAAGGCCGAATCTAAAACCTAATTGGTTAAGCTAAAAGCTTTGATGTGCTTAGTTTCTACCTTCCTAGAATCCCGGAAAACTCCCGTTATTTTAGCTTATTGTCAGGAATTTAGTTAACAAGGTTTTTGGCAATATGCTAATCTGGCTAACAAGCTTTTGGGCGTGATATGGGGAAAACTTCTTGTGATCACGCCTAAATGGATTGTTATACAGAAGGTTGACCCATATCGTTACCCCGGAGAGTGTTATAGAGAAAGTTTCCGTATAATATTTAGTTCGGCGAAGGAAGCGACGTTGATGACCATCCACACTTCGGGCGACGCTATCGCCCCCAAGTACTCCATCATCATTCCAGGGGAGACCGTGGCCCGTGCTTCGGACTACCTGGAAAGGTTGCGAGCCAGCCGGACACAACCTGGAGACTGTCTGCGTGAGCGCCTCCAGGACTCGAACCTTCAAGCACTGACAGAACTGGAGCTTCTCGGCAAGTTGCTCGACACCAAGCGACCTCAGATCTTCGCCGAGATGGCCGTGTCCGGAGACGGCTCCGATTGGAACCTGACCGAACTCGGTCTACTGGGCGATATCTCGATCGCTGTACCGGTGACCGTCTTCGACGACGGCAACCATCGTTCCCCGACGCCGCACGCACCTCCCTTTTCGGCGATGTTGGTATTTACTCCAGGCGCTCTCCTGTGTAATGGCTGGGGGAATACCCCGGCCGATTGGAGCGAGGCGACTGCGGCGGATGGGCGGTTGTCTACAGAGGGGTACTACAACCTGTACCGGCGCAGACTCTTGCCAGTCTTCCGGTATATAAACTGCCGAGCAGCTAAGCCGCAATCCGCCTTCGTGACCGTACCGGGCCTCGGCTGCGGGCAGTTCGCCGGTCCGTTCCGGGGTCAACTTGGCGCGCATTTGCAGATGGCTTTGCAGAGACTCTTGACCGAGCACGGCACCTCTCTTCCAAACCTGAAGGCCGTCTACTTCGACCCGTACAGCGAGTGCGAAAACGCCCGCGTCGAGATTGAAGGCATATCGTTCATAGTCCGTCCGCTGCGGCTGCCGGGGAACGAGGAGAAGTCGCAGCTGTGCCACCCGGTCGCCTATGCGGAGCGGGGCGACGATTTTTCTGGATGCGCCCTGTACAGTTTGGTCGCCTGGGACCATGTCTCTTGGCCGGGCAACGACTTCTTCGGGGGCTCTCGCGCCACCGACGATGGTGTCAAGGCCGCCGCGACCAATTCGATGTCGGCGCTTACCGGTGTTGAGGGGCAGTACGACCCAGGGCAGGGGAAGTACCAGCCACCTCAGCCCTACCGCAACTGGGAAGCGGTGGTCGAAGATGGCAAGCGCACGCGACGCCTCCGATTGTGGAACCCGTTGACCGTGTGGCAGCTGTAGGGTGCGTTCCCTAATGTGACTCCCACTGCTCCACCGATCGATTTTGGGGAACGCACCATGCACATTTATTGAAGCTGTGGGTTAAAGTGCGATGCCGCTCTGGTGGGTTGAGTTCTGGATTGGCAACCTGTCA
>VYKV01000335.1_pt1 | contig 10656 bp, 12 predicted proteins | sample 5114461 | NCBI WGS metagenome assembly VYKV01 (sample SAMN12291816, study PRJNA351875) | freshwater metagenome | isolation source: freshwater lake | place: USA: Michigan, Gull Lake | collected 2011-07-05 | reverse complement strand
ATTTACCGTCGGTTCCACCATTAATTTATCAAAAACTGTCCGCGATGTCGAAGAATCTAAACGCTTAATTAATCGCATTGATGAAGTAAAGTTAGAACGGATATTGACTCAGTATGATCCTTATAAGGATTAGGTTTTCTCAGTTATTGGTTATCAGTTTTTTCGATTATTCTTACCCTTTTTTATGACTTAGGAGAGTTTATATGCTATTCACAACTAATCTAATCAGTGTGGCCAAGGGAATAATTTCTCTTTTACAAAATCCCGGTAATACGCTGTCTGTATATGATATTGAAGATGGCTTAAAAGAGAGTTGTTTACAGCGATTATCTTTGCAATATGTTAAAAGCGATCAAGCTACCGCTCAAATAATTGCCCAAAGATATCTAGCCGCTAGTCCCTGTTTAGAAACCCTGCTAAAACTTCCAGAAGATTCCCTAGGTTATCATTATGCTACTCACCTAATTAGTCTCAATTTTGATCCTAATTTTTATCGGTCTATTCAGGTCAATTCCGATACAGATTATCTGCTGCTTCGCCTACGGCAAACTCACGATATCTGGCATATAGTAACGGGTTTTGGTGTAGATGTGATGGGAGAATTGCAACTGAAAGCTTTTGAATTAAGTCAAACTCGTCGCCCTCTAGCTATTGTCCTACTTTTAGGGGGATTATTCGGAGCTTTATTTTCTTCGCCACTTTCCTTAGCCTCTCTCTGGGAAGAGATTGTCATCGCCTATAATTTGGGCAAAAATACTCGACCTTTTTTGGCGCAAAAATGGGAACTAGCTTGGGAGAAATCCCTGCTAGTTTGGCGGCAAGAATTGGCGATTGTCCACTCGAACCTAGAAAATTAATTTTGCCCGACTAATTAGAATAATCGACTAACCCGAATAAATCCCGATTAATCGGACAAAATAGGGCAATTTGCCGATTCAGGGGGTCAGAGGACAGAAAAATTGTCAGACAATCGGGAAAAAGTGACAGGGGAAAAATTTTTCCGAACTGGAGTAGCAAAAAAGTCCCAGTCTGGGTAAAATTGATTATCGATCGATTGTGTGAGGAGTTCGATCCCCATGACCAATAAACACACAGCAAGGCTGCTGGGTAGTTACCTGCAGCGCCTGCCTGCCCATAGTTGGCTCGTCCTAGTTTTTTGGGCTTTGATTATCGCCCCAGTCCGGGCTGCTGTCGAATTACGCATTGCCATCAGTAAAGGTGTTAGTGCCGTCTCCGTGGGCAGTTCCACCGATGCTGTGGTGAAAGATGGGGCCGGCAGAGTCTTAGGAGAATTGACCGCCATGAATGCCCTCAATGCTAATCCCAGAGGAAAAGCGGTGGGTTTGGCCGATTGGCAGGCCAGTCAATTGATCATCGAACCGGGGAATGATGGTTACGTCTGGATTAATGATCGCTGGTATCGAGGACGGACAAGGATCATTCGGCAAGGTTCTGGGGTGACAGCCCTAAATTTAGTCGATTTAGAGGAATATCTCTATAGTGTCGTCGGTGCGGAAGCGATTCCCTCCTGGCCGCAAGAGGCCTTAAAAGCCCAATCCGTGGCGGCGCGCACCTATGCTCTCTACCAAATGAATACTTCCGGCAATCGCATCTACGATCTCGATACTACCACCCGCACCCAAGTTTATAAGGGTCTAGAAAGCGAGTTTACTAGCACCCACGAGGCAGTTAAGGCCACCGCCGGACAAATTATGAGTTTCAACGGCAAACCGATTCTAGCGGTGTTTCACTCCTCCTCTGGGGGCCATACGGAAAATGTCGAGGATGTTTGGAATTCCCCCTTACCCTACCTGCGCGGTGTCATCGATTACGATCAAGTCGCACCGGTATTTCAATGGTCAAAAAACTTTAGTGCCAGGGAATTAGGCCGTTTAATCGGTGGTGTTGGTCGCGTGCGATCGCTATCTCCCGAAAGGACCACTCCCCACGGACGAGTGATTAGAATGCGTGTAGTAGGCGATCAAGGCTCTAAATTAATCTCTGATACCCAATTACGGCGAATACTCGAGCTGCGTAGTACCCTATTCACGATTTCAGCTGATAACGGTACTTTTGCCATTAATGGTCGCGGTTTCGGTCATGGGATCGGTTTAAGTCAATGGGGCGCTTTTTCCCTCGCTGACCAAGGGGTGACTTATGACCGCATTCTCAGCCATTATTATCAAAATGCTCGTTTAACTGAAATGCCCAACTAAAAAGGCTGTCAGCCATTTCCAGTGAACAGTAAACAGTAACCTGATAACAAGGATCGAATCTAAAACCTAATTGGTTAAGCTAAGTAGGGCTTGCTGAAAATTACTGAAAGCCTTACTAGAAAACGGTTCTGGCACTTTTTTAGCCAAAAAAGTGCCAGAAACAAACGTTGAGCTTCCAGACGTGCGAGGTCATTCTGTTATTCTGACTTCCCCTCCCGACTCCTGACGACCGACTCCTGACGACCGACTCCTAACCCCACCAATAAACTTTTTCAGCAGACCCTAAGTAGGGAGGCACAATTATTTGTAGGATGGGTTAGCGGTAGCGTAACATGAGCGGGCGTTGGGTTTCATGCTTCAACCCAACCTACGTTCATTTGATCAGTGATCACTGATAACTGATAACTGATAACTGATTATGAGATAATGTCTGATCTCACTTGTAATTTTTGACTTACATGACCATCGTGACCGAAGCCTTAACCGAGTTGGAACCAGTCATAAAAACTACCTTTACCGTCGAGGAAATTCGCCAACTACTGCCCCATCGTTATCCCTTTGCCCTAGTCGATCGTATTATTGACTATGTACCCGGTCAAAAGGCCGTTGGCCTAAAAAATGTCACGATCAACGAGCCTTTTTTTCCCGGTCATATTCCCAATCGTCCCTTGATGCCGGGGGTGTTAATTGTTGAATCCATGGCCCAAGTGGGGGGAGTGATTTTGACCCAATTACCCGGGATGAAAGGAAAATTTTTTGCCTTCGCTGGCATTGATAAAACCCGTTTTCGTCGTCCTGTGGTGCCAGGGGATCAATTAATCATGACGGTGGAATTATTATCCTTCAAGATGAATAAAATTGCTAAAATGCAAGGGGAAGCAAGAGTCGATGGGCAATTGGCCGCTCAGGGCGAAATGATGTTTTCCATCTTTGATTGACCTATGAATTTTGATCGAGATCGTCTCCGACAAGAACTAAATTTATTTGCTATTCTAGGGGCTTTTATCACCAATATTTTCGCTAATATTTTCCCTCTCAACGGCGAAAATATCGGGGCTATCTCGAATACAGTTTTTCAAGATGTCTTAATTATTCCCGCTAATTATGCTTTTGCTATCTGGGGATTAATCTATCTGGGTTTAATTAGTCTGGGAATTTACCAAGCTTTGGCTTTCAATAAAACTGAACCGCGTTTGCGTCGGTTAGGCTACGAATTAGCCATCGCTAGTGCTTGTCAGATTCTCTGGGTAATTCTCTTTCAATCCCGTTTTTTTGTCCTGTCTTTACTGGCAATGCTAGGCATTTTAATTCCTCTCATCCGGCTTTATCTCCGCTTAGAAATTAATCGCTTTATTGTCAATCGTAAACAGGGTTTATTAGTTAATGCTCCTATTAGTATCTATTTCGCTTGGATTACCGTAGCCACGATTGTCAACGTCGCTTCGGTGCTAGATTGGACCAACTGGAACGGTTGGGGAATTGCTCCTAGTATCTGGACGATGATAATCATGGTTATCGGGGCAATAATCGCGATTTTAGTCGGTTTAAACCGAAAAGATCGGGCTTTTATCGGGGTGTTTATCTGGGCTTTCTTGGCGATCGCTGTTAAACAGGTCTCTCTGCCTCTAATTGCGATAACGGCGATTATATTAGCGATTATCCTAACTTTTCTGGTTTTTAGTCGCAGTTTTCGTCCTCTGAGTCGTTAAGATGCGGGATCACAGCGAATTTCGACGATAAAGCCATCGGGATCGTAGAAGTAAACCCCCCTCCCAGTCGGACGGGTCACGGGTCCACTAGCAATAGTAATTCCCTGACTTTGTAGCACTTCTAGGGCAAAATCGAAGCATTCGGGAGCAATATCGAAGGCTAAATGGTTGGCACGGGTAAAAGCGATTTCGGCATTGTCGTCGGGGGGGTTTAAATCTGGTTCCCAAAATAGGTCAATTACTGTACCATCGGGGGTGATAAAATTGGCCACTTTTCCCTGGGCAACTAATTCTTTGGGAATTTTTTCCCCCACTAATTCCTCTAAGCCTAAAATTTCCCCATAAAAATGACGAGAAGCCTCCATATCTTTGACGTTGAAAGCGATATGATGGACTTTTCGCAGTTGACCAATTTTGAGTTTTTTCGTGGTGACAGAAGGACTAATAGTCATCTTAGTTATCATTTATCAGTAAAGGGTTGGGGGATTTTTCAGTGAACAGGCTGGCGACTTAAGAGTTAATTTTTTGCAATAATTGCCGAATGGATTCCGCATCTTGAGCGTTGGGTAGGAGAGCGAGATAGAAGCCTAAATCCTGTTGCGCTCGGCTGAATTGTCCAATTTGATAGTAAACTTCTATTGTCCGAATTGTCTGAGACCATTGTTGACGATTCAGGTAAATATATTTTAAATTAGTCAACAAACGTAATAAAATTTGCTGATTGGTAGCAATATTGAGAAAATGTTCTTCTAATTTAACTGGCTGTTGATAAACTTGACTTAATCTTTCTTGACAGTCCTGTTTAAATAAGATTTCACCACCGTGAAAGGGATCGACAAAAATTTCCACTTCCTCGAAATCGGGACGGATAATAAAATGACCCGGCATACCAATTCCTACCATGGGAAAATCGATCTGTTTGGCAATCTCTAAATAGATGATCGAGAGAGTGAGCGGAATACCTGTGCGGCGATCAATTACGTCATTTAAGTAGCTATTGCGGGGGTCATAGTATTCTTGGGTATTACCAGTAAATTGTAAATCTTCAAACAAATATTGATTGATAATATTGACTATTTTTAAAGGATATAATCTATCGGGTAAACGTTTTTTTACCTCCTCAGCCATTAAATTTATTCTATTTAAATAGTGATCAATATTGAGGCGCGGATATTCAAAATTGGCTATTTGTAGGGCTGCCCGAGCTAGATTTATCTCAGGGTCAGGATGTTGAATTGTTTGGATGAAGGCTTGGTATAAGAGTGCAAGGGTCATTAGCAAAGAGTATTAATCAGATTATCAACTATTTTAACCGATCCTTCCGATTTTATCGCTTCTCTTTTCCGATCACCATTAAATATTCAGCGATTTAGATAAGCTTTGCTGGGAAGAGTAGCGAGAAATCTTGTCAATGTCTAGATTAACCACGGCTTTTTCTAAAGGGAGCGTGCGACAATTTTTATTTTGAGACTGCACTTGATAAACTAATTGATTTGTCCAATCTAAAGCAGTTAACCAACCACTTTGAGGATGATAAACCCCAGTTTCAATGTCTAGCCAACCGCTGCCGCGAGCTAGTTGTCCCGGTTTGACATCGGGAAAGGTAAAGGTTAAAGTATGACCTGTGATAATTAGTTTATCCTTGAAATAGGGTTGGGTCATGGTATGAAATTCATTTCTAATCCAACAAAACTGCTCGTTTGTTTGCTGTTCAAGGGGATATTCTGGGTGTACTCCCGCATGAACTAACCAAATATCTCCTAGGTCTAAATAAGCGGGTAGGGATTGGAACCAATTGATATGCTCGGCGGGTATATTGTTATTATAACTTAGTAGTGTCGCCGCCCCACCACTCTCGATCCAGCCGTTGAACCATCTTTCAGGAACTTCTTTTCCCGTCAGAGCTTTTAAGAGCATATATTCATGATTTCCTAGAAGACATTGGTAGTTATTTTTGATGACAAAATCCACCACTTCCAAGCTCTGCTGTCCTCGATCGATTAAATCTCCCAGAAAATAAACCTCATCCTCACTATCAGGAGCAACTCGGTTTAATAGTCGCAAAAGTGTCTGAAAACTGCCATGCACATCTCCGATAATAATACGACGCGGTTCTTGAGTCTGTTTCCCTATTTTTCTAAACAACACACACCCCTCTCTAATCGCTGACTATACTGACATTGCTACTCTTTTATTGCTAAAAAAGGAGTTTTTATAAGGTCTTAATTTTATTATAGGACAAAGCTTTCCCTCTGACAGTCACTGGTTTTGGGGAACGCCGGAACTGCGGCAGAAAGGGGATGTGATTGTTTTGTAAAGTATTTTTGCAATCTCTGGACAAGGAGCGGTCAGGTTATGGTATCATTTTTTTATGATGATTTTTATACAATCGGATGTAAGCGTATATATTTAAACGCAAGGATTCCAATTATATAAAAAAGTATCTCAAAAAAATGCACACTTGTCAAGCATGATCAAAAAAAAAGTTTTTTTTTGAGATTATAATCAAAAAAAATTAGTTTTCTGCTTCTATGATAACCCTAATTAACGCTAGAATTCCCGCCCATCAGGATCGACAACAAATAGAGATAAATGCTGCTGGAAAGATTGAGAGGATAAGGGAGATGGGGGGAAAGACAAGAGGGGAAAAGATTATCGATATGGAAGGGGATTGGCTATCGTTGGGAGGAGTAGATTTACAGATCAACGGAGGGTTAGGATTAGCATTTCCTGACTTAGAAATAACAGATCTAGAAAAATTAGATAAGATTAGCGATTATCTGGGGAATCAAGGAATTGATGGTTATCTTCCCACCCTAGTCACCACGTCCGTGGAGAAATTTCAAAAATCCCTCTCAGTAATTGCCAAATATATCGAGAAACAGAAACAGGAAAATCGAGCGAGCGCGCAGGTTTTAGGAGTACATTTAGAGGGACCATTTTTAAACTATGAAAAAAGGGGGGCGCATCCGGCCCAATATCTTTTAAAACCAAGTATAGAAACAGTAGATAAACTCTTTGGGAACTACTTATCGATCGTAAAAATTATCACCCTAGCCCCAGAATTAGATAGTAGCGGTACGGTGATTAAATACCTAAGCGATCGAGGGATTACCGTCAGTTTAGGACATTCGCAAGCGAGTCAAAAAATAGCCAAAAAAGCCTTTTTACAGGGGGCAAAAATGGTTACTCATGCCTTTAATGCCATGCCTCCTTTACACCATCGTCAACCGGGGTTATTAGGGGAAGCAATTATCAATCGCGATGTGTATTGTGGGTTAATTGCCGATGGTCAACACATCCATCCAACCATGATAGAATTATTACTAAAAGCCAGTAATTATCATCGAGGAATTTTCTTAGTTAGTGATGCTTTAGCACCGATCGGTTTAGGGGATGGTGTCTATCCTTGGGACGAGAGAGAAATTGAAGTTAAACAGGGAACAGCAAGACTTTTTGACGGTACTTTAGCGGGAACAACTTTACCCTTATTACAAGGAGTAGCCAATTTAGTTAACTGGGGAATATGTGATTTAGAAACGGCGATTCTTTTAGGGACAGAATCCCCCAGAAAAGCGATCGGATTAGCGGGTTTATCGGTGGGACAACCTGCCAACTTTTTGCGCTGGCAATCGGCATCAAATTGGGAAAGATTGGATTTCCGCCAGCATTTTGGACTCTAACTGTTGAATGAGGGTATCGAGATCCACTTCGAGGCGATCAAAACATTCAGGAGGGGAAAGATCGGGTTGAAAATAAATCAATTTTACCTGACCATCACCGATAGCGACTATAGCCACTTCTTCCCTGGGATTATAGCGATAAATAATCCCAAGCATCTCTTGAATTTTGCGATTAACCTGGCGATTTAATTTCTCTAGAGCTTCCTTAGAACAACAGACAAAATGGGGCTGGGGTTTAAGATCGATGCCCAGGGTTTCTTGGGCATCTTCTCCCCATTCCGAGAGTAAACCCCACATTAAACCAGCCAATTCCTGTTGATTTTCTTGCACGAATTGATCTAATTGATAGCGCCATTGATTAGCGGGATCATCGGGGATTGGTTGTTCAAATCTCATCATTAGCCTCTTTTCAGTTATCAGTTATCAGTTATCAGTTATCAGTTATCAGTTATCAGTTATCAGTTATCAGTTATCAGTTATCAGTTATCAGTTATCAGTTATCAGTTATCAGTTATCAGTCCTTGATAAGGGGGGGAAGCTGACAATTTTTAACACCTACCTACTTATCGAAAAAATCGGGACTAAAACCTCACCTTAAGGCGAAAAGTTTTGGGAGCGGGGCATAAATCCCCGTTACAAAAACGGACTCCTGCCCCTGCCGACCGCCTTCGTTAACGACGGTACTCATCACCGCAATCACCGATTAACTGCAATAAATCCTGGGATTTTTGCAAGACATGATCAATTTTTTGATAGTCTTGGGGGGATAATTGAAAATCGAAAATACGGGCATTTTCTTGGATATGTTCAGCAACACCCAAACGTACCCCAATAATTGCTCCAGCTACGGCTTTTTGTTCGAGAACGTAACGCACTGCCACATTAGGAATGGTGACATGATAGGAATCAGCGATCGCTTTAAGAACGGTTAATAATTCTTGGAATAATTGCCAGTTTCCCCAAGCATTGATCATGTTTTTATATTTCCGTAAACTAGCGGTATTGAGACTCATGGGATTGGGTTCAGGATGACCGAGATATTTTGCCCCTAATAAGCCTCCTGCTAGAGTACCATAGGCGAGTAGATAGATGTTATGTTCCTGGCAAAATTGCGCCATTTTAGCTAGAGGACGACGATCGATCAGGGAAAACTGGACTTGATTGGAGACTATTTTAATCCCGGCGCTGAGAATAATTTTTAAATGTTCCGTGTCGAAATTAGTCAAGGCCAGGTGTTTAATTTTGCCTTCCTGTTGTAATTCTCCTAAAAAATATAAGGCATCTAGATAATTTTTATCGCGATAATCCCACCAGTGAAACTGCAATAAATCGAGACTATCCACATCCATACGACGTAGGGAAATAGCGATATTTTTTTCGACTATTTCCTTAGTCATTTTACCCGGACGGGGAACCCATTTAGTGAAAGCTTGCAGATTATTTAAAGCATCAATGCCCCTTTGGGCGACTAATTGACGACGAAATTCACCGATAAAATCTTCGGCTGGACCGTAATGATCGGCCAGATCCCAAGTGGTGAAACCGGCATCTAGATAGGAAAACATACTAGGGATCGCTTTTTGGGGTGCGATCGAACCATGGGCGCCTGAAACCTGCCACATTCCGTTCAAAATACGGCAAATTTCCAGATCGGGGGTAAACTGTAAGCGACGAGATTCGGACATGGGGACTTTTCAGTGATCAGTAAACAGTAAACAGTAATCAGTAAAAAGACAGCAGAAAACTGCCATTGAATACTGCTCACTTAATATTCTATTCTCCTACTGACCACTGATCACCGATTACTGATTCAAGACAGATCGATCGTCCCTGTCCAGAAAAAAGCGGTAAAGGGGAAGACTTTCGGAAAAATCTCCCCCTTTTTGGGTTTTTGCTGCTCAATTTTTGCCTGCTTAATATTCCACTTCCAATCGGGCTGCGGTGACAGCATCAAAAGCGAAAGCGAGAACTATAGGCATAGGACAAGCGAGGATGACACAGAGAATTAAAGCTGTCACAGTCAATCCGATCGCCACTCCTAACCAAAGTTTTTCGGCAGGAGATAGACCTTTTTGGCGCTTAATGTTTTGTAACACTTTGGTGGGAATTGGTTCTGGCATCACAGCATTGGGAGGGAATGCCCAATAATTACTGTAGCGTTCGAGAAATAGCTCTGTCCAGCCGTTTTCTTGACACCATTCTTGAATCCATGGTTCGTGAAAGTGTTTCATTGCTTCCCTGTTAACTTTTTCCAGTGATTACTATAAACATCTCCTGATGTGAACTTCATCCTAGCAAAGCTATCTTAAGCGTCGATCGGATTCAATAAAACTTAATATATCTGGGGATTGGGTGTAAGGGAATAGGGAAATAATTGTTAAAAAATTTCGGTTCTTGACTCGCTACAGATTCCTTGTAATTTTTGGTCCCAAATATCGAGGGGAAGGGTATCGAGATAGGCAAAGTCAAAGACAATCCCGATCGAGGGGATAGCTTGCCATTCGGGGGAATTTAAGAGACGATCAAAATAACCTCCCCCGTAACCTAAGCGATAACCTTGGCGATCGCAAGCGACGGCGGGAATTAACAGTAAGTCCACTTCGGCAGGTAAAATTAGAGGAGCGATCGCGGTTGGTTCATAGATGCCATAACGATTTAATTCTAGGGGATCGTCAGCACTCCAACAGTGCCAAGTCAGGCTATCTCCGTCACAACGGGAAAAACCCCAGCGATGGTGCTGGCAAAATAAGGAACTTAAATCCGGCTCTTGACGATGACTGAAGTAAGCGAGAATGGTTTTAGCGTGCTGAAATAAAGGTAAAGATTGTAAATTTTTGCAAAGTTGCTGACTATTTTCTTGCCAAATATGCTTAGGAAGCGCTCGTCTTTGGGTAATTAGTTGTTTGCGTAATTGGGCTTTTTTGGTAGCAGAATCCTTGACATCCTCGCCGCCGTAAAACGGACGGCGATTCCTCACCACGCCACCTTTTTAGAATGGTCGCTGAATGGGGTTGACGCTTCACGGGATGCTGCTTCTTTAACAGAAGT
>VYKV01000280.1_pt1 | contig 10731 bp, 11 predicted proteins | sample 5114461 | NCBI WGS metagenome assembly VYKV01 (sample SAMN12291816, study PRJNA351875) | freshwater metagenome | isolation source: freshwater lake | place: USA: Michigan, Gull Lake | collected 2011-07-05 | reverse complement strand
CCCCCACTTCCCACTCTCCTATACCTTTTAAACAGGATTTAGTATGACTATCTGAATTACTCGTTAAGACTGTCTATGAGCAGGGAGCAGGGAGAAAAAACCTGACTACTGACTCCGTTCGGCTGAGATCACGGCCGAAGCCTGACTCCTAACCCTAACAACAATTTTTGATTTTTACAAGAGGTCTATTTTTCATGCAATCTGGTCTCCGCAGTGGAAAGCTTACAAAATGGAAAGATGAGCGTGGATTTGGTTTTATTCAACCCGTTGATGGGAGTCAAGAAGTTTTTTTGCATATTTCTGAAGTTAAAGATGCAACCCGTCGTCCACAAGAAAACGACACGATTTATTACCACTGCATAGTTGACTCAGATGGCAAAGTTCGAGCTTACAACGCATTTATTCTGGGAGCAAGAAACAAGTCAGCACCTTCAAGTAGTCGAACTAAACCCTCTGATGCCATCATTTCAAGCTTTCCGATAGTTGAGGTAGTTCTGTTGTCGCTTCTGCCTTTGGTTGGAGCTATTCATTTTACATGGACGACACGCAATCCCATTCCACTGATTCTTTATCCCGTAATGAGTTTAGTGACTTACGCTCTATACGCAGATGATAAATCTCGTGCTAAACGAAAGGATTGGCGAACTTCTGAACAAAAGCTACATCTGTGTGAACTTGCAGGTGGATGGTTGGGCGGGTTTATTGCCCAGCGAATATTGCGCCATAAAGGTCAGAAAGAGTCTTATCAAGTCACTTTTTGGGCGATCGTGATCATTCATTATGTTGTATGGCTGTTTTGGCTGTTTTTGGGAGGAACGCTATGAGGTATTGCGATTCTAAAAGCAGCAGCGCGATCGCCGATCTTGTAGGGTGCGTTCCCTAATGTGGCTCCTACTGCTCCAGCGATCGATTTTGGGGAACGCACCATGCCCATTGATTGAAGTTGTGGGTTAAAGTGCGATGCCGCCCTTCGACGTAGCTCAGGGCAAGTCTGGTGGGCCCGGTTGGGGAATGTTAGCGAAGATTCCCAATGTTTAGGTTAAAATAGAGGGCAAAAGTTGCCACAGGGTCAAGCCAATGACAGTCCGTCAACCCCGCTATAGCAAAGAAGAATTTGCCCAACGAGGCGATCTCATTTATCAAACGCAAATACGCCCACAGGTCGAATTGGGTAATCAGGGCAAAATTGTAGCAATTGACCTTGAAACTGGCGACTTTGAAATTGATGCGCGTGAAATATCTGCTTGCAATAGACTCGAAGCCCGTCACCCAGATGCTCAAATCTGGATTGTTCGAGTCGGTTCTCGCTATGTTCGCCGATTTGGTGGACGTACAAAGAGATTAGTATGATCGCAGGAATCGTTAACGCGGATTTTGAGGCGATTATTTCACTTTCGATATGTGACTGGTTGGCTTTCATTGCCACCAGACCTAATCGATCAGCTAAACCTGAAATGGAAAAGACGAGGACGTGCTATTCTTGGTGATGGTAGCGAATGCGTTTTTAATGTCTATGAAGCTGTCGTAATTTGGGACGGAGATTATTTAACCATACCAATTGATGAAGCTGATTCGGAACCTCTAGTTGGAATGTTATTAATGGAAGGCTATCAACTCACGGTTCAAGTGTTTGAAGAAGGAAGGGTAGAAATCCGCAAAGTAACTGCCGGCTAACTTTACCGCTAGACTTACTCAAAAGATTAAGAAATGCAAAACGCTCGACTAAATCTATCTGGTTGGGTAGTATATAAATGGAGCTCGGCTCAGGGGTAGTCGTATGACTGCCGCACCAAACCGCACCAAAACTATAGCATGATTAACTGCCAATCCAACTTGAAAAACCCGCTCCCTTCCCCCCACTGCTGTAACAAAAAACAACTATCTCCCGATAGCGATCGCTAAAGGTCGAATAATTGTAAATTTTTGTCAAGGGGTGCGGTCAGATATAGGAATCATCGCTATAATTCCAGAAAGCTCCTGTTATTTTAGCTTATTGTCAGGAATTTAGTTAAACAAGGTTTTTGGCAATATGCTAATCTGGCTAACACGCTTTTGGGCGTGATATAGGGAAAAGTTCTTGCAATCGCGCCTAAATGAAGTGTTATACAGAAAATTGACCCATATCGTTACTCTGGAGAGTGTTATACAGAAAGTTGACCCATATCGTTACTCTAGAGAGTGTTATACAGAAAGTTTCTGTATAATATGTAGTTAGCTTGACTTCAACCCTGCAAAAATTAAAATCCAGAAAGCCATTTGTAGATATAGCTAAGGAATCTTAATATATATGTCTGCCCAAGAAATTCAAAAGATAGAACAAAATATTAAGGATAAACGCGAACAACTTGCACGGGAACGTGACGCTTTGGTTGTATGTGAAATAGGAGATCAAGCGCGAATTAAACAGCGAATTAGAATGAAAAAAGAGGAGATTCGCGATTTTGAGCAGGAAAAATGGCAGATTATTGCAGGAATGGTGGCAAATTGGCGTATTTCTGATGATGAGGCACAGCAAATTGTTACAGAAACCGTCATAGAAGTACAAGCAGTATCTGGACAAACACATGATGTCCCGTCAACAGAAATTCTTGAACTTCTTCAGGAAATTTTAGCCAAGCTAAACGAACCAGGAAAGCCTGCTGCTGCCAGGTTAAAGGCTGCATTTTCAGTGTTACCACCGTTTGTATCCATAAGCTATGAAGCTGAGCTTGATACGGAGAGTACTTTTCAGCGTTATTTACCCACCTTTAGTAACTGGATAAGGGAGGTAAGAGATCGCCCAAAAAAGTAGAAAGTCCCAGTAATACGCCTGATGTATCTGCGAGCAAAAAATCCCATAAATACTCAGGGTATTTTGACAGTCTCATCAAAAAGCAATCTCAAGATTTCATCGGCAGAGTTTACGTCTTTAATGCTATTTCTCAGTTTATTAATAGTAGAGAATCAGGTTACTTCCTGGTTACAGGTGATCCGGGGATGGGAAAAAGTTCAATCCTAGCTCAATGGGTTATAGACAATCAATGTATTGCCTACTTTAATGTCAAGAAAGAAAGAGACAAAGCATCCGAATTTGTTGAGAATATTATTGAGCAGTTGAATCTTAGGCATAATATTAAGGCAGATTTTAATGACAATAGGAATGAATATTCTAACTTGCTCTTGTCAGCACTAGAAAAAGCTTCTCAGGAAAGCAAAGAAAAAATAGTCATTGTAATAGATGCACTTGATGAAGTAGATCCTTATAGTTGCCAGGGGGCCAATATACTTTTTTTGTCCGCTAATTTGCCTAAAAATGTATTCATTATTATGAGTGAAAGGCGAGATACGCCTGCTCAATTATCTGGAAAGCATCTAGCTAATGAAAGTTTGAGTCTTCTTGATTCTAAGTATGAAGCTGATACCAATCAAGATATTCGTGACTATGTTAGAGCAAAAATAAATAAAACAGAAACACTTCGTAAGCAAATAGAAATAATTGCAAATTCAATCAATGAATTTATTGATGTAATAACTGAAAAAAGCGAAAAGAATTTTTTGTATCTTCGCTATATGCTACCTAATATTGAAGAGGGGGTTTATCAGAGTATTACTAAACTTGATTCCTTGCCTAAGGGGCTTCAAGACTATTACGAAAAACACTGGGAGCGCATGGGAATGATGTCTAGCCCTCTCCCCAAAACAAAGTTATATGTGATTTATCATCTTTCTGAATCATATAGAGCAATCTCTCGTGAACAAGTTGCGAAGTATATTGGAGAGACAAATATTACGGTTCAAGAAATTTTAGATGAGTGGCTTCAGTTTCTTCATAAGCAAAATATTAAAGATGAGATCTGTTACAAAATCTATCACCAAAGTTTTCAGGATTTCTTGAATCGTATTGATATTATTCAGGCAGCGGGAATCGATCTCAAAGAAATTAATAAGCAGAAGACTAGAATACTCAACAAGATTTGGAGGAATTTACGTGATTCAAAATAATTTCCTACTAAAACTACAAGCAATACCTAATTCTGAGAAAGAAGAACTTTTAGATTTACCAAGGTACTTTGTAAAAACCTATGAACTAGATGAATATATAGGTATATTACTGGATTTTCAGTTCGTTACTGCAAAGATATCAATACTAGATGTCGAACCTTTAATTAAAGACTACGATTTAGTCGATTATTCTGATCTGCCTATTTCTACAGAGGATGTATTAGACCTGAAAGCGATACAAAAAATTTATCGCTTGGCAACTACTTTAGGTAGTGGTCTTCCTGGATTGGAAGATTGGCTAGAAGAATCACAGGCAGAAGAGAGTAGCAAACAGAATTTACTTGAACACATTAACTTCTCTACATACCGAAAAATTCAAAATCAACTAGCTAGCCAACTATGGGGAAGATTTTCTTATTCATCATCTTCTCAGATGATACGCTCGTTACTAGATCAAGCAAGAGATAGTCAAAATGAGCCTTGGCTCAGACCAGTATTTCCTACCCTAACAAATCCAAGTAGCTACCTAAACAGAGTACTCACTGGACATCGAAGCAACATTACTGCCATAGCAATTACTCCTGATGGAAAACATCTAATTTCTGGGGAAATGTGGGGAGAAATCATATTATGGGATCTGGAGAATGAGACTTATATAAGAAGATTTGACAACCACAAAAGCCCTCAACTAGATGTCTTTGATCTTATTGCAATGACTCTACAGCAAAGATTTTATAACAACTATATTGTTGATATTGCAATTACTCAAGATGGTAAATATTTCATTAGCGGTTCTTGGGATGGAACTCTAATTGTTTGGGATTTAGAAAAACAATTAGCTGTACATCAGCTTGTGCATAAGGACTATATAGCATTACAACAGAAGAATTTATTTGCAGAAATCCAGGAGAATTCTCGAAATATAAACGCAGAATCAGAAGATGAGTTTATTGATAGTTACTCCAAATGGCGCTGGGATATCAGAGAAGTACTTCATTCTTTTATCCTTAGTGAGGATAGTGATCTAATCATTGCTAGCTATTTCGATCAAAGTTTTATAGTTTGGGATATTAAAACAGGCAAAGAACTCCAAATATCGACCTATCCAATTTTAAATTACCATTATAGTCGAGGCACATTTAGATTAATTTCAAGTATAATCAAAAATATACCTCATAGTAATCAAATACTACTCAAAACATCCGCAGAGGATGTATTAATTTACGAGCTAGACGCAGATAAACAGCTTAAACTTGTTGACACTATTGAGATTTGGGATGATGATATCAGAATCTCATTTAATAATTTAATAGCTTCACCAAATGGCGAAATAATAATTCTTGAAAGTGGCTTAGATTTTTGGGTATGGTCAGTTCAAACAAGAACATTTCTTAAAAAAATAGATAAACAGAATCAAGATAATATCCAATGTTTACAGATCACACCAGATAGCAAATGGTTGATTTCCATCTCATCAGACAAGACGTTAATTGTTACAGATATAGATACATCGAATATAATAGCAAAGATTAGTGAACAAGCAATTAGAGGGGAATGGAAAGTTATTATCTCTCCTAATGGAAAAGACATGATTGGTTATGTAGGAGATAAAAAAATTAAGATATGGGAGCTCAAAAAATTGGAGAGCTTTTCTTGTGATGATTCGATTGAAGATAAATCTCAGTTTGGAAAAACTGTTTATGATATTACATTTACACCAGATGGTAAGAAGATCGTTTTAGGAAGAGGTGAATATAAAATTAAAATTCTTGATTTGGCTGATAATTGTAGTAAATTATTAGAGATAGATGGAAACAAGGTCTTTTCTTATTCTCAATATATCCGATCTATTACTATTTCACCTAATAGCCAAAGAATTATTTCATCATCTGATGAAGGTAATGTTCATGTTTGGGATATTACTTCAGGGCAAATGCTTACAGAGTTTCTTTGCCATCCTTTAAAAAAGGATAAAATTAGAGATATTAATTCAATAGCAATCACGCCAGATGCAAAGTATATTATTACTGCATCAGCAGATAATTCTCTAAAAATATGGGAATTACAGCAAATTAAAATTCTAAGGAACGGGCAAATTATTGTTAAGCCTTCACTATATAAGGAGCTTATTGGTCATACTGATGAAGTAAAATCGGTTATGATAACTCCAGATGGAAAGAGAGCAATATCTGGCTCTAAAGATGGAACGGTTAAGGTATGGGACATTTTAACAGGTAAGGAACTTAACAGTTTTAATTGTCAATCAACAAACTCTGGCTTTGGGGTGGGTAAGGCAATTCTTTCCTTTGATGGGAAGCAAATATTTTCTGTTCACGAAAGAAATCTTGAAGTTAAGATATGGTATCTTGAATTTCAGGAGAATAGTAAGACTCTTGATTTAGGAACAACAGGGTCGATTTGGTTTGGTGATGGTTTACGTAGTCCTACAGATGGGCATGGACAGCCAATTACTGATATTGTTGTAACTCCTGATAATCGATACCTTGTTACCTGCTCCTATCATGACTCCACTGTCATGCTCTGGGATTTGCATGATCTTTTTCAGGAAGACCTACCAATGTATCGTCCCAAGCTTCTATCTAGCTTTTCTTTTGATACTCTTTTGAAATGTTGTGCTATTTCACCTGATGGAAAAACAATTGCGGTTGGTGATGAATTTAATAATGCTCATATACTTCAAATCGAAAATGTTGAATTTGATAAATCTATTGATTTAGATATTACTGCTTCTACAAATAAATTAAGTTCATTCCTAACATTTGAAGATAATATTTTATCGACTGAATTGTATAAAGCTTTTTTGGATGAAAAGGAAAAACAATCAATCAGTAAATTTCCACGCTTTAAATTATTTGTTTTTACCTGTTTTGTTCCATTTGTACTTATCATTACTATTTCCTCAACTCAAGTAGATCAGGTTTTAACTTATTTACTTAGTCAAATTCCATCTCGATTTAGTTTATATGTTTCAATATTATACATTAGGGTAATTCTTGAATTATCAATGGCATCATGGCTATATGCTATTGCAATGAAGAGTTTAGCTGGTAAAGCCAGATCTAACATAAACAGGATATCCGAAAATATAGGAAAAACATTTATAGTATTAATTTTTCTTTATCTTGCCTACTTATCTGTTCCAATCTTCGCAAATATAGGCTCTACTGTTGGCAATCAATTTGCTTCTAAAGAATACTGGATTGTCTTTATCTTCGTAAGTTTGTGTGTGTTTATTTCTACAACAATAGAAAAGTATATTAAAACTAATTCATTAGAATTTATAAATCCAATTGTCCTTATTGGTAGTTCTTTAGCGCCGTTATTAGGAAGTCATCAGGTTCTTGGCTCTATTTATTGGTCTGCTATATTTTCTATTATATTTACTAGAGTTATTGACGCTATTAATCAGCTACTACCATTAAAAAAAGTTGTTTATTTAATATCAATTTCTTGCGGTATTGTGTTTGCTCTAGTCATGAATCATTTCTTAAATAGTGACTCAGTATATTGGGATGCAACCATACGAGTGGTATTAGGTATATTTATATGGAATATTGCTTTTCACTCAGACAAATCTTACTCGTTAAAAAATCCTCCTATAATAAGTTTAACTTTAGGTTCAATTATTGGAATTATTTTAAATACTTTCCTCCAACCAACATTTCTTAAATTTATTTCTTCTAGTCTTATTAATATTTGTTCAACTATCGGCTTTTTACTTGGAGGTGCTTTAGGATTAATAGGTGCATGGATTATTGCTGCTGGTATGTTTGGCTTAATTTATATCTTATTCATTCTTCCTTTTTCAATTGTTGATGAAGGACTTCAAAGACTTATCTTTCAGGTTAGACCCCGCACAAATTGAAGTCCCCTATTCGTATTTTCACTATTAACTAAAGTCCTGCAATTTATTTAGTCCAGCAAGCTAACACATCGTTGGAGCGGACAGAATTATGGTATTTTAGTTTAAGTTGAAGGTGATCGCTTGCCGCTCAACTTTGCTCGTTATACTGAATCGGTTTTTAATAGCCCCCCACTTCCCACTCTCCTATACCTTTTAAACAGGATTTAGTATGACTATCTGAATTACTCGTTAAGACTGTCTATGAGCAGGGAGCAGGGAGAAAAAACCTGACTACTGACTGAAAGCTGATCACCGACAAAACCTATCCCAAAAAGATCGAATCGCGCAGCAATTGCTGTAGGGTGCGTTCCCTAATGTGGCTCCTACTGCTCCAGCGATCGATTTTGGGGAACGCACCATGCCCATTGATTGAAGCTGTGGGTTAAAGTGCGGTGTGGGCTAATCTGGCTAACACGCTTTTGGACGTGATATAAAGATAGTATGGGTGACGGTTTATCTGATGACGGAGAATGGATATGTGGGGGATGTCTTTCAGGCATTGCTTACCCCCGCTAAAGGTTAAAATGATCATGAAGCAATAGAATTACTCTAATGAAACTAGATCGTATTACGAGCAATCCAAACCGTATGAATGGGCAACCCTGCATCCGTAATCTTCGCCTTACGGTTCGTCGAGTGATTGAGCTACTGGCAACTTATCCCGATCGAGCAGAATTACATCAAGAGTTTCCGGAACTGGAGGATGAAGATATTCGACAAGCCCTAATTTTTGCCTCTTCTTACTTGGATGATCGCATCATTGAACTTCCTAATCGCTATGAAGCTGTTGCTTGATCAGGGACTACCGCTTTCTGCGGCAACTTTATTACGTGATGCTGGAATCGACACTATCCATGTTGGTGAAATAGGGATGTCTGAAGCTGAAGACTCAGACATTATCCAAAGAGCTAGAGACGAAGGACGGGTTGTTGCTACTCTCGATGCGGATTTTCATACATTGCTGGCACTTGATGTAGCGAATACTCCTTCAGTCATTCGCATTCGGGTTGAAAGATTACGCGCCCAAGCACTTACGAATCTTTTGTTGACAGTAATCCCTGAGTGCGAGGAGGATTTAGAACAAGGATCAGCTATTACGGTTGAGCCAAGCCGTATTCGTATTCGTCGTTTACCATTAGTGCGATCGCCGATCTGGTAGGGTGCGTTAAGGAAATGTAGTGCATCCTATTTTCGTCCTGTGATGATAAAGTTGAGGTGTACCGATACTGATAATCATCGTTGCCCAGTTCCGAATGCCATTACCTCAAATTGTTATTGATACCAATGTCATTGTTTCAGGGCTGAGATCTAGACGTGGTAGTGCATTCCAACTGCTTACCCTTATAGATACGGGACAATTTGATATACACTTGTCAGTTCCCCTTGTCTTGGAATACACGGACGTTTTGTTGCGGGAGTTACCAAATCTTTATTTGAGCAGAGAAGAAGTAGATGACCTAATTGATTTCTACTGCTCGGTTGGTATACCTCATGAAATTTTCTTCCTTTGGCGACCCTTCTTACGCGATCCCAAAGACGATATGGTATTGGAGCTTGCAGTCAAGGCAGGATGTCAGAGTATAATTACATATAACACTCGTGACTTTGCTGGCGTTGAGCAGTTCGGGTTAAGTCTGCTTGAGCCGTCGGAGTTCTTACGCTTGATAGGAAAATTACCATGAGTATTGTTCAAGTTCAAATTCCTGACTCATTACAGAAAAGCTTGTGTGACCTTGCAAGTCGCGATGGAATTTCTATTGATCAATTTATCTCTACTGCGATCGCTGAGAAACTTTCAGCATTGATGACAGAAAATTACCTAATAGAGCGGGCGAAAAGGGGTGATAGAACGAAATATGAGGCAATTTTGGCAAAAGTTCCTGATGTAGAGCCAGAAGCCTATGACAAGATACCGACTGTCTAACTTCACCGTTAGCTTGACTTCAACCCTGCAAAAATTAAAACCCAAAAAGCCATTTGTAGATATAGTTAAGAAATTTCAATATATATGTCTCCCCAAGAACTTCAACAGTGTGATCGCCGATCTTGTAGGGTGCGTTCCCTAATGTGGCTCCCACTGATCCACTGATCGATTTTTGGGGAACGCACCATGCCCATTGATTGAAGTTGTGGGTTTAGGTGCGATGCCGCCCTTCGACGTAGCTCAGGGCAAGTCTTGTGGGCCCAGTTGGGGAATGTTAGCGAAGATTACCGATGTTTAGGTTAAAATAGAGGGCAAAAGTTGCCACAGGGTCAAGCGAGGAGGGAAATCAGGGGAGAATTGTGGCGATCGACATCGAAACTGGAGCGTTTGAGCTTGCCGACGATACGATTACTGCTACCGATCGTCTCTATGAGCGTGTCCCTGATGCTCAACCTTGGGTGATTCGTATTGGACATAGAGCCGTCTTCCGTTTTGGCAGTCGCAGCCAGAGAAAGCCAGTATGATGTTCGGTGTGGTCAATAATAATTGTGAAGCAATCCTCAAGGTGGCAGTTGGTCGCATTGGCTCACCCAAAATAGCACTCCATGCTATCGTTGATACTGGATTCACCAGCTTTTTGTCTTTACCGCCTTCTGTCATCACAGATAGGGGCTTGCCTTGGCACTATCGAGATATTGGCACATTAGGCGACGGGAGCGAAGTCGTTTTTGAAATATACAAAGCTTCTGTGATCTGGGATGGTCAAGAGCAGATTATTGATGTGGCAGCTTCTGATGCAGAGCCGTTAGTGGGGATGGGTCTTTTCTATGGCTTTAAACTTCAGATTGAGGCAGTGGAAGGTGGGCGCGTTACAATTGAAGCGCTATGACTCAGCCAAAGT
>VYKV01000095.1_pt1 | contig 10792 bp, 10 predicted proteins | sample 5114461 | NCBI WGS metagenome assembly VYKV01 (sample SAMN12291816, study PRJNA351875) | freshwater metagenome | isolation source: freshwater lake | place: USA: Michigan, Gull Lake | collected 2011-07-05 | reverse complement strand
ACGCAGCCCAACGCCACGCGAAAGTCCGCTGCACCCGAAGCCCTCGGATCACGGCGGCGATCACTGTTTGAGAAGACAATGGCTTCATAAAGGGTCCGACTGCCGAATCTGTGCGGAAATAAGCCTTTGCAAGATACCTGTAACCCACCGGACCTGTCCAATGTGGAATCAGGGAGTAAGTCGCGCTTCCCTTTCTGTGCGAAGTGGGGCAGTGTAATTCGTAATACGGAACGGATCGAATTTTGATCTGTGTCGTGTTGTTTTTTTGGAACCAGACTTGCGCATTTGAAAGCCAAGTCTCAACCAGTTCATTCGATATGCCTTTGGGCATATTTTAAGTCGGGACGCTCCGCGGCGATGACAGTGCGCGCCACTCTGTTTTTAGAGACATTGATCTTAAGCGAAGCTATGGTGCAGACGCGCCATTCGCATGGGCCTTATGGCCGGGATCTGGGTGCTGCTCTCCCATCGCGCTTCGTTCAGCGCCGACTTTCACCAACAACCTTTTATAATTCGCGCTCATTGACCGGGAGACGACGCCACTGCGTTGCCCTGCGGCCGAGCCAGCGCGCTGGAGCTTACATCTATGTCCAAAACAATGCTGATCGACGCGGCTCACCCGGAGGAGACCCGGGTTGTCGTGCTCGCTGGAAACCAAATAGACGACTTCGACTTTGAATCTGCCTCTAAAAAGCAAATTCGGGGCAACATCTATCTTGCAAAAGTCACCCGGGTAGAACCCTCCCTACAAGCGGGTTTTGTTGAATATGGCGGCAATCGCCATGGCTTCCTCGCCTTTGGTGAAATTCACCCCGACTATTATCAGATCCCGGCTGCCGACCGCGAAGCTCTGCTCGCAGAAGAAGCCGAACAAGCCGCCCTTGACGAAGAAGGTGACGGCGACGACGAGCAGGTTCGCGCACGCCGCGCGGCCCAACGTCGCTACAAAATTCAAGAAGTGATTCGCCGTCGCCAGATCATGCTGGTGCAAGCGGTCAAAGAAGAGCGCGGCAATAAAGGCGCTGCACTGACGACTTATTTGTCACTCGCCGGGCGCTATTGTGTGCTGATGCCCAACACCCCACGTGGCGGCGGCATTTCGCGTAAAATCACCGCCGTCGGTGACCGCAAGCGACTGAAATCTGTCATCTCAGAACTTGAAGTGCCAAAGGGCATGGGCTTGATCATCCGCACCGCGGGGGCCAAGCGCACCAAGATCGAAATCAAGCGCGACTATGAATATCTCCTTCGTCTGTGGGACGATATTCGCGAGCGCACCATGAAGTCGATTGCGCCATCTTTGATCCACGAAGAAGATAATCTGGTGAAGCGCGCGGTTCGCGACCTCTATGACAAGGACGTCGACGCAATCCTCGTTGAAGGCGAAGAAGCGTATCGCGAAGCCAAAGACTTCATCAAAATGCTGATGCCAAGCCACGCGAAGAAAGTACAACAATATAAGGCCGCGACGCCTTTGTTCTCGCGCATGAAGGTGGAGAGCCAGCTTGAAAGCATCCATTCGCCAATCGTACAATTGCGCTCTGGCGGCTATATTGTGATCAACCAGACCGAAGCTCTCGTCGCGATTGACGTGAACTCTGGCCGCTCCACGCGAGAGCGTTCGATTGAATCCACCGCTCTGAAAACCAATCTTGAAGCTGCCGAAGAAGCCGCACGTCAGATGCGTCTGCGCGACTTGGCCGGGCTCGTTGTGCTCGACTTCATCGACATGGAAGAAAACCGCAACGACCGTGCGGTTGAGAAGAAGATGAAAGATGCGCTGCGTTTTGACCGCGCGCGTGTCCAAATGGGTAAAATCTCGGGCTTTGGTCTCTTGGAAATTTCCCGCCAGCGTCGCCGCACCGGCGTGCTGGAAGGGTCTAGCCACATTTGCCCGACCTGCGATGGCACCGGGCGCGTCCGCTCGCCAGAATCTGCGAGCTTGCAAGCGCTGCGGTCGGTTGAGGCCGCTGTCGCCAACCGCAAGGATTGTGAAGTCGCCCTGCATGCCGATATCGCAACGGCACTTTATCTGTTGAACGAAAAGCGCGACCACCTGACGCGCTTGGTTCAAGAGCGCGGCCTTGTCGTGCGCGTATTTGCTGAGTCGGACATGACACCCGGCCAATACCGCTTTGAAATCGTTGAGCTTGGCGAAGAATTGCTCGAAGATGATTTCGTCCCGGTTTATGTGAAGATCGACGATCCAATCGACGAAGACGATGAAGTCATCGAAGACGATGAGGATGAAGATCAAACCGAAGCCCATGGCGAAGGCGAAGAACGTGTCAGCGCCAAAGAAGGTCAAGACAGTGAAGGCCCGCGTGAAGGCGGCAAGCGTCGTCGTCGGCGGCGGCGTGGCGGCCGTCGTGACGAGGCAGGCGAAGGCGAGACTTCGGCTCGAAGCCCTGAAGGCGAAGCCGGAGAGACCGTTGAAGGCTCTGGCGCGGATGAAGCTGAAGGCGACGATGAAGCTGGCCCAGAAGGAGAAACCCCGGCTGAAGCTCAAGCCCGCCGCCGTCGCCGTCGTGGACGCCGCGGTGGTCGCCGCAGACGTGAAGGTGAAGCCTTGCGCTTGGGCCAAACGGACGGTCAGCCAGAGATCGACGGCGTTGAAGCCGCCCCTGAGATTGCGGGCATGGAAACCATCCATGTCGATGGCGCTGAGGCAGATGCACCAGTTGGCGATTTGACGGCTATTCCTGCGGTTGAACCCCTACCCGTTTCTGAAGCACCGGCTAAACGTAAGCGTCCGACTCGAAAGAAATCTGCCGACGATGTAGCAGAGGTTCCGGTTGACGTCGCGGTGGCTGAGACCCCTGCGGCCGAAACCCCTGCAGAGGTCGAACCAATTGTCGCCGAAGCGGCAGCACCAGCAAAAAAGGCACCAGCAAAGCGCGCTCCTCGCGGCGCAAAAGCAGCTGCCAAAGCGCTAGAGGAGGCAGTTGCCCCGGTTGAGGCAGTTGTGCCTGCTGAGGAAGCTGCTCCAGTCGAAGCTGAACCTTTAGCCGCAGTGGAAGCTCCCGAGCCTGCCGAAGACTCAACACCAGCAGCGCCCCGCAAAAGTGGCTGGTGGTCGCGTAATGCTCAAAAGCTGTTTGGGAACTAAAGCAGGGCAATCTGAACCAATATTGGATCAAAAAAGGGGCCAGATTCCGCAGGGGATCTGGCCCTTTCCGTTTATAGCGACACCTCTTTGCACGCTTCTTTTGCCGTTTCAGCTCTGGTTCATCCCACTGCCGCGAAATTGCCCTATTATCCATGAAAACAGTTTGGTGCTAAGCTGAAATCGATGGTTTGAAACAAATGAAATGGGTGACTGGTCCAGAATTATGATAGACAACGCGAACCTAAAGCCTGGACCCTCCTCCCACGCGCGCGCGCTTCGGCTATCGCATTTTCGGGTGCTGGCCTTTGCCATGACCATCTCGTTCGCGCCGTTTCAAGCCCAAGCACAATCCTTGGTCCGCGACGCGGAAATTGAACGGACGTTGCGCGATTACTCAAACCCGATTTTCGAAGCAGCCGGTCTCGCCCCCAATGACGTGAAAATCTACATTGTCGGCGACAAGACGCTCAACGCCTTTGTCACCAATGGCCAGAACGTCTTTCTGCACACCGGCCTGATCTTAGAAACTGAAACGCCAAACCAGTTAAAGGGCGTGATTGCGCACGAGACCGGACATATCTCCGGCGGTCATTTAGCCCGTTCCGATGCTAATATCCGCGAAGCCATGCGGCCAGCTTATGTAACAATAGCGCTGGGGCTTTTAGCCATTGCGGCAGGTGCGCCCGATGCCGGTGCAGCGCTCTTGGCTAGCTCGCAACAATTTGCAATGCTGAGTTTCTTCACCTTCACCCGCGTGCAGGAAAGCAGCGCGGATCAGGCGGCGGTGACGTTTCTTGAAAAGTCCGGGCAATCAGGTCGGGGCTTACTCGAGTTCTTCACCAAGTTTCGCTATAACGAAATTCTGTCGGACTCCCGCCGCGAGCCCTATTTCCGGTCTCACCCGCTCTCAGGCGATCGCATTCAGGCGCTGCAAAACCGGGTGAACGAGCAGAGCAATCGCGATGCTGTGGACAGCCCTGCCGATATGGATCGCATGAAAATGATGCAGGCGAAGATCCAAGCCTTCCTCTACACCCCAGCGCGCACGTTTGTGAAATACCCAGCGTCGGATCAATCGATTTATGCCCGCTATGCCCGTGCAGTGGCAGCTTTCCGGGCACCCGACCTAACAACGGCCGTTCGGGAAACCCAAAAGCTGATCGCAGCGCAGCCAGAGAACCCGTTCTTTCACGAACTTTTGGGGCAAATCTATTACGAGAATGGCAAGGCGGAAGCCTCTATTGAGCCTAACCGACGCGCTGTGGCATTAGCACCGAACGAGGCACTTCTCCTCATTGGCCTTGCTAGGTCCCTCCTAGCAACCGAGCGGGCTGAGCTGCGGATTGAGGCCGAAGCTTGTTTGCGAACCGCGCTGCGGTTAGAGCCTTCAAACGCCTTTGCTTGGAACCAACTGGCGGTCGTGGCTGACCGCAACGGACAGGTCGGCCTCGCCCGACTTGCGACCGCAGAGGAAGCGTATCATCTGGGCGACCTGTTGCGCGCGCACCGTTTCTCAGACCTTGCGATGCGAAATTTGGTCCGTGCAACGCCTGAATGGCGACGGGCGTTTGATATTTCAACCATTACCCTACCCATGGCCACGAAGGCTAATCGCCGAGGTAATGATTCCCGTCCTTTCACCGCTTTGCCCGAATCCCCCTTGGCAGCGTCCAGCTTTGCACGTCAAAGCTCTTTTGGCCTTCAGCGCGTGATCCATTCTGATGGCACTACTCACGGTCACGACGATGCAGAAACGCACGCAAAACATTAAGAGTTAGCCGATAAAATCTTATCGAAATTCATTCATCTTTCTTGGAGACGCTGATGCGCCCTCATACATTTGTCTCGTTGCTGGCACTTTCTGTCACAGCATTTGGTATCACCAGCTGTTCTAAGCCGGCTGAGAAAGCCGCTGAAACCGGTGAAGCCAAAGCGACCGCTGCGCAAGTAACGCCAGCGCCTGTTAATGCAGACGTTCTAAAGTCCTTGACCGCCGAACAACAAACGGCCGTCCGCGCCCTAATTCGCGATGAACTTGTTGCCAATCCTGAGATTTTACTAGAAGCCCAGCGCGCTTTTGAGACCAAGCAAGCGCGCGTTCAGAACGAAAAAGTTGCTGCTGCCTTCAAGACCTTGAAGAGCGATCATGCCCAATTCAGCTTTGGCCCAGCCAATGCAAAGATCACGGTGATTGAGTTCTTTGACTATAAATGCGGCTTCTGTCACGCGGCCCAAGGCTGGGTCTCTAATCTGATGCAAACGCGCAAAGATGTGCGCGTGATCTTCAAAGAGCTGCCGATCCTGTCTGAAAACTCAAGTACTGCGGCTAAAGCGGCGATCGCCGCACACAATCAGGGTAAATATCTGCAAATGCATAATGCCTTGATGACGGCTCAAGGCGACCTCAACCCCGAACAAATCTTCCAGATCGCAGCCTCAGTTGGCCTAAATGTTGAGAAGCTTAAAGCCGATATGGAGAAGCCCCAAGTTGAAGCCACCATCACGGGGATGCGCGATCAAGCGACCAATCTGAATATTGGTGGCACGCCGGGCTTTGTGATCAATGGCAAGCTGGTTTCAGGCTTTAACCAAGAAGAGCTTGAAAATGCGCTCGCAACAGCAGGTGTGGACGTATCCAACCCACCTCCAGCAAGCGGTCCCAAGAAGGGCTAAACCAGAATATCAATCCCACTGATGGCTTTTGCGGCACTGACCGCAAAGGCATCCTGTGTTTGGACAATGGCTTGAGACAGCGTTGATAAAGCCCGCTCTTGGCCCGGCGTTTCCTGCACCGCCCGCAAAGCCGCCATCTGCAACTGGGCAGCTTGCGCCTGCATCTTAGCATTCATCAACGACGAAACATCCATAGCACACTCCTGTGACGCACTATCCTGCCAGCAAAGCCTTAGACTTAGCTTGCGGAAGTGGATGGCGATTGAGTCAAAATGGATATGTTTCGGACGAGGTTGGGTGCACGTTGTGCGACGTGAAGCGGCACAAGCAGGTGGAGTATTTGTCTTGGGAAAAATGGTGCCCCGGGTCGGACTCGAACCGACACTCCTCTCGGAACTGGATTTTGAGTCCAGCGCGTCTACCAATTCCACCACCGGGGCACGGTTGGGAGGGGAGTTCCTAAACGGGCTTGCCTGTGAATGCAATCAGATTTTCTGCAACTTCCTGCAGGTGAGGACCGCGAAACTCACCGCTTTAGCGGCAAGTGCCCAATCCTGATTGGCAATCGCTAGGGCTGGGCGTATAGACAGCCGATGACATCTGCCCCGCACCCCGCGTCTGACACGCAAGACCCACCCGCCAGTTTTATCGATGCCATTGTCGGTCTCAAAAAGGTTGCAGGACCCGACGGGGCTTTGATTGGGGATATTGTCGATCAATTGGACGAACGCGCCTTTGGCCTGTTGATCTTATTGTTTGCTATTCCGTGTTTGGTGCCGGGCCTGCCGGGTGCACAGGTGATTGCGATCCCGATCTTCTTATTGGCCCTGCAAATGGCGCTGGGTTCACAGGAGGTTTGGTTACCCAAGCGGGCGCTAGCAGCGCGGGTGAAGTCGGCTTGGATTGAATCGATTGCTGACTTTGCTGACAAACGCTTGCGCTGGACCACTGTGTTTTCAAAGCCCCGCCTCACCTTCTTGGCGAGCGGTTTGGCAGAGCGTCTGGTTGGCGCGATTTGTGCGGTCGCTTCGGTCACCATTATGCTGCCAATCACCAATACAATCCCCTCGCTCGCCATCACTTTGATTGCCGTAGGCCTTCTCCAAACAGATGGCCTCTTCACGTTGGCGGGCAGCCTGTTGGGTCTTGCTTGGTCGATCTTTTTGGTCGTGATGGTTTGGGGCCTTTTTGCCGGAGCAGGCTTTGCTGCAACTTTGGTCCAAGAGCACCTGCCCTGGCTAGGCAATATGATAGGACGATAGGCCGCATGCAGATGCGATGCGGGCTGAACTGTTCGAAGCGTAGGGAACGGCCTATATCATCATGATGCGACTACGCCCCTTCTTCAGCTTCATTTTGGCTCACTGGCCTTGGATTGCGTTAGCTTCCAGCCTGTCCATGTTAGCCATTGCGCACGGGTTTGAGCGCTTTGGCGGTCTGGCACCTTGCGCCTTATGTTTGCACCAGCGCGAAGCCTATTGGATTGCAGCCGCCATCGCCGCCCTCGCCCTTGTCGCCCGCCGTATGGAAGGGGCGGAGATGACCAATCGTGCCCTCAACCTGCTTTTGACCTTTGCGTTTGTGGGCGGCGCGATTGTGGCAGGCTTTCACATGGGCGTTGAGTATAAATGGTGGCCGGGTCTGCCTTCCTGTACCGCCGCCAGCAGCGGGGCGGTGCCGACTGACCTGCTGGGCGCCCTTAACCAGCCCTTACATGTCGCGGGCTGTGATGAGGCGCCTTGGATCTTCCTTGGCCTGTCGATGGCCGGGTGGAACATGTTGATCTCGCTCAAGCTAGCGATCTATTCGGGCTTGAGTGTCTTTTATCCCAGTGGCTTGAAGGAAAAGTCTGATGTCTGACGCCACCACTGCCCGCTCCAGCCGACCCGCCGCGCCCGGTCGCCGCTTCGCACAAGACCGCGTCGCTGAAATGCTGCGCGTCGACCATGCGGGTGAGTTTGGCGCGACACGCATTTATGAAGGCCAGCGCGCCGTGTTCTCACGCTTGCCCGGTGCCCGAAAGATTACGGCCCAACTTGCCGAGCAAGAAGCAGATGAGGCGGTCCATAAGGCCGCATTCGACAAATTATTGCTAGAGCGCAAAGTCCGCCCAACCCTTTTGGGGCCCATTTGGGGGGCAGCAGGCTTCGGCCTTGGCGTTGTGACGGCTCTCATGGGTGAGAAGGCCGCGCATGCCTGCACCGCCGCCGTCGAAGAAGTGATTGAAGATCACTACCGCGAGCAGATCGAGGAATTGGGCGATCAAGAACCTGAGCTATCAGCCATGATCAGTCGGTTTCGCGATGAAGAAATCGCCCACAAGGATCAAGCCATTGCCGAAGGCGCCAAAGAGGCTTTTGGCCATCCGGTCTTAGAAGCCGTGATTAAGGCCGGATGCCGGGTTGCGATTGCAGTCTGCCAAAAGGTCTGAAGTCACCCTATTGATAGCGAAGGTCGGACTCAATCGATTGATCCAACAGCTTCAGATCAATATCTAATTCCTTGCCTTCGTCGGCCTTGAGCTCTAGCTCAGTCCGCTCAAACAGCACTTCCAGTTTCTTTAAGATCGTCTGCGTGCCGCCAATCCGCTCCATATCTGGGGCCGGATCGGTTTCAAGCTTGGCCAGCGCTTCAGCAACTTTGACCGTCTCTGGGCAATAATAGGTGAATACGCGCTGGGCGATGGCGAGCTTCTCTGGATTTGCTGCAACCATCATCATCAAACGATTACCCACCGCGACAATACGCGCCACCGAAGCCACCGAGTCTGGATGGCGCAAGCGTGGCATTGTCCCATCCAACGCGCGCAAAGCTGTTGCTGCCTCGGCCAAGACCTGCTGCACCAATTCGGTGCGGCCTTGCGGCATGGCATTTTCGCTTACCGTTGGCGCTTCAATTTCGGGGCGGGCAGGCACAGGCGTTGCGGTTGCTCCAGCCGCAGGCTTACCGATGCGATGGAGGAATAACGAGCCCACCCACGAGATCGCGCCACCCACCATGATGCCAAAGCCGATGCCGGCAAGAGGGTTAAGCGCATCGCCAATAACAGCGGCCAGAAATATCCCGGCGCCAATTGCGGCCAAGGTCCAAGTCGTCTTGATTCTACCTTGGGCACGGCGTTGTTCGCGCTGGACATCCCGCGCGGCGCGAATCTCAAGTTCAAAGCGGCGGCGGGCATCTTCCATTTTGCGTCTATAGACCTTGCGGTCCTCGTCGTCATCCTCTTCCCGCCATTCGCGTCGACGTCCCATCGTGTCACTACCCTTTTTAATCTGCGCCTCATGACGTCGATCGAGGGCTTCATAAGCCTCGCGCATCGCCAGTCCGATGACACTTTGTATAAAACCAATCAAAACGCCAAGTAAGCCAAGGCCCGCTAAGCGGCCTTTACGCAGTAATGGTCCCGCTTCACGCACCCGGCCCATCCCCCGACGCAAAGTTTCGCGGGTAATTGTACTGGTTGGTCCAAACGGGCGCTTCATCACGTGATTCCTCAGGCCAACTCATAGGCGGCCTTTCATTCGACATAGGAGCTTAATTGCCTGATCGAAAGGGGGAGCGCGCGCAATTGGACACGTGCAAGATTACAATGATGTAAGGCAGGCCTGATTAAGCCTCCAGCACCACATCCCAGTAAAGCCAATCGACCCAGCTCTCATGCAAGTGGTGCGGTGGGAACTTGCGGCCCATAGCCTGCAACTCATGCATCGAGGGCCTCCGCGGCGGCTTACGCGGTGTCATACCGGCTTCACGCAAACTGCGTCCACCCTTTCGCAAGTTGCAGGGCGAGCAGGCGGTGACGATGTTTTCCCATGTTGTTTTCCCACCTTTGGAACGGGGAATGACATGGTCGAACGTCAGATCATCAGTGGCATGACAATAGGCGCACTTAAACCCGTCGCGCAGGAACAGGTTGAAGCGCGTGAAGGCCGGTGCGCGATCTTGCTGCACATATTCTTTCAGCGAAATGACGCTTGGCAATCGCATTTCAAAGCTGGGGCTGTGGACGGCATGATCATATTCCGCCACCACTTCAACCCGGTCCATATAGACGGCTTTGACCGCGTCCTGCCAAGACCAAACGGACAAGGGATAATAGGACAAGGGTCGATAATCGGCGTTCAGAACCAAAGCAGGAAAGCCTGCTAACCTTGACTGGGTTTTAAACGGCTGAGGGGCGGAGGCCAGCTCAAATTGCTCAATATCCATAGTCGCCTCCGTGTTTCAAGGAAGCAAACCTAATGGGTCCGGCACGGCCGACGGCGAGACATGTTTGGTATGGCCTGTTGAAAACGGCTTCCTCCTGCTCTGCGCAACACCACTACCCGATTCACTGCAAAGAAAACATGACAGATGCGATATCGATTTGTGTCGATGCAGTTGCTCTGCCAGTGACTTGCGTTATGACGACGAACATCGCCCCTTCCACGCACGCACCCATTGCCCGTCTCACTGCAGGCATGTTGTGCCTGTTCACCTGCGCAGCCTTGATCCTGCAATCATCCATCAGCGTCGGCTGGACGATGCGCGATGGCATGGGTTTGGCTGACAGCCTGTGGCGGCTGACAGGCTATTTCACCATTTTGACCAACAGCTTGATTGCGCTCAGCATGGGGATGATTGCAACGTCATCTAAGGGACCCAAGGTATTCCCAAATCATGCCTTGGCAGCGCTGACCTTTTACATCACCACCATGGGCCTGATTTATCACCTCCTCTTGAGCGGAGGGCGAAATCTTTCTGGCCTTAGCTTAATTGGCGATTTGGGCGTTCATTATGTTGTCCCGGCTTTGATGCTGGTCTGGTGGTTCTGCTTTGCTAACAAGGATGAGGTGAAGTTTGGCCATGCGGCTATCTGGCTGGCTTGGCCGCTTCTTTATACCAGTGCCGCTCTGTTGCGCGGCCGGTTTGAGAATTGGTATCCTTACTTCTTCCTCGATGACGACAAGTACGGCCTCGCGCAAATTGGACTCAATGTGCTGGGCCTCGGGCTTGGTTTCTTCATCATGG
>VYKV01000487.1_pt1 | contig 10802 bp, 9 predicted proteins | sample 5114461 | NCBI WGS metagenome assembly VYKV01 (sample SAMN12291816, study PRJNA351875) | freshwater metagenome | isolation source: freshwater lake | place: USA: Michigan, Gull Lake | collected 2011-07-05 | reverse complement strand
CAACCCCCAACCCCCACCAACAAACTTTTTCAGCAAACCCTAATTACTTTCAGTAATTGCTTTGTGGTACAATTTCTGAATTCCCGTCACTAATTTATCTAACATCGATCGATGGCTATCATGAGTCGGATCGAAACTCTGCACTTTGGTTAATAATTTCGCTTCCTGTATATCCACGTCGTCATCGCTATAGATTAAAGTGCTAATCGATGCTAGTAGATCTTGATAGATTTCTGGACTAGGATTATCGCCTAAATAGGACTCTAACCATCGATAACATTCACCGGTTTTAACTGGTTTTAGTTCCGATAAGAGTGGTTTTATCTCCGGATCATCATCAAGTTTTTCCATCACAGCTACCTGTCGTAAATAATTTCTTTCTGATGGTTGAATGACACCATCAATCCAAGCAACACCGATGAGAATTTTCAGTAATTGTTTATTTTTCATTTCACACTTCCTTGACTAACTTAGCCATAAAAAAACCGTCTTGATTATGCCGATGGGGTAACACTTCGATCGCTCCCGTTTCTGTATAGTATTCTGAGAAAGATGAATTAGAGTCAGGAGTGGCCATTTTCCAATCGGGATGAGCGGCTAAAAACTGCTCGATCACTCCTTCATTTTCTAACGGATTTAAAGTACAGGTGGCATAAACTAAGATTCCCTTCGGTTTTACCCAAGTGGCAGCCGAGGCTAAAAGTTCCCCCTGTCGTTTAGCTAGTACAGGTAAATTTTCGGGTGTTTGTCGCCAACGTATATCAGGACGCTTGTGCAGGGTTCCCAATCCTGAACAGGGAGCATCGATTAGTACACGATCGGCGATGCCGCACCACTGGGGACGATCGCGACTATCCCCTAGATGTACTTCGATCGCTTTTAAGTCTAATCTTTTAATATTGGCTTCTAACTGTCGTAAACGGGATGCCGTTTGATCACAGGCTAATATTCTACCCCGATCGCCCATTAATTCGGCGATATGAGTGGTTTTTCCCCCTGGTGCCGCACAAGCGTCGATAATTGTCTCTCCGGGCTGGGGATCGAGTAGATAAGTGACTAATTGGGCGCTAATATCCTGTAGGGTGTAATTTCCGGCTCGAAATCCCTCTAAACGCTCAATATTGCCTAAACCAGAGGTTAAACGGCAAGCTAGAGGTAATTTAAGATGATTAAAAGTTATATTGGCTGATTCTAACTCATTTTCTAGGGCTTCTAGGCTAGTTTTCAGGGGATTAATCCGAATATCAAGGTCAGGAGAGCGATTAAACCATTGACAAAGTTGTTCCGTTTCCGCAACACTAAAGCGATCTAACCACAATTGCACCAACCAATCGGGGAAACTGTGGAGAATACCCAATCTAGAAGCGGTATTTTCCGGTAAAATTAAAGGATCGTCGCCATTAGCAGTTAAACGGAGATATTGCCGCAGCATTCCGTTAACCACCGCCGCTAATTTGCCTAAATGACTGATTTTAGTTAATTCTACCGCCGTATTCACCGCCGCTGATGGGGGAATCTGGGATAGATAACGCAGTTGATAAAGACCAATATGGAGAATTCGCCGTAAATCCGGGGGTTGCTGGGCCGCGGTTTTTTTCCCCAGGCGATCGAGCAGCCCATCCAGAGTTCTTTGTCGGCGCATTATACCATAAACAATCTCCGTTGTCAAGGCTTTGTCAAGACAATTTAAGGAACTAGCGGACAAATGGCGATCAAGAGCGCGATCGGGATAAGCGGAGGAGCGATCGATATCCCGTAAAATCAGCAAAGCCAGCTGACGAGCATTATTCATGCAGTTTCTAGACGATTGCGGAGGAATTGGCGTAAAATAGTCAGCGCCGGAATCGGGATTTCGTGACCCATATTTAACTCATGATATTCAACGTTAACCCCCAAACCAAGCAGTAAATCCCTGGCTTGACGAGCTATGGCGACAGGAACGACGGTATCCTGCTTACCATGAACAATTAAGACATTTTGTGGTCCTTGGGGATGGGGTTCACCGTGCAGATAACCACTCAAGGAACCCAATCCCGCCAAGGGTAAAGATAAACCCACATCCAGCGTCATCGCTCCCCCTTGGGAAAAACCGGTCAAAAAAGTCCGCTCTAGGGGAATACCGGTAGTTGCTTCTAGGGAAATAATCCAATCGTGCAACTGTTGACGACTAGCGACTAAACCTTGATAATCGGAGGTTTCTAAAGCATACCAGGCGCGTCCCCCCGGCACTTGGGGATGATCAAAAGGAGCATTGGGAAACAAAAATTGACAATCAGCTAGATCCAGCATCGATGCAAGGGGGGCCAGATCCATGGCATCTGCACCCCAACCGTGCAGCATGATCACTAGATAGCGAGCGGGATTTTCCGGGGAAGGGGGAATGACAATCGGGTTAAAAGACAGAGTTTTTTCCTCGCAATTCTTTTTTTTCTCTATTCTATAGCGATTTTCCCGCCAGTGAGATGGGTGTTGGGGAGTCTTTTCAGTGATCACTGATTAGTAACCAGTAATCAACACTGTTCGACCGTTCCGGTTAAATAGCGGATGGTGATTCGGTAGTAGTGATGGCGGCTTAATCCTTTGCTTTGCTGTGCATTGTAGTCATGGATAAAATACCAAAGGGTTCCCCAACGTGATTCTCCATTTTTTTAGAGAAAGATAGACTCTCTCTCACCAGCCGAGAAATCCTTTGTCGAAAGGTATTATTTAATCTTTCAATATGATTAGTTTGACCAGTTTCTTGACCGACCGGTCGATGATGTTTACTGGGAATTACTGTCTTATAGGACTCCCAAAAGTCTGTGTAAGCAACCGCACATTGTCGGTAAACACCGGGTCGGCCTGTCCCAAAGTTTTTTGGCTGATTGACGACTCCTATCTCCTAAATAGCAACCAATAATTTCCCTTGTTTTTCTATCAATTAACTGCCAAATCTAAACCTTTATCGTCTTAGAAAAAACCAAAGACCACATCTCATCACATTCTCTAACCAATTTACCTTTTGGTTTGTCCGAAACCTTTACTTGACGGGGAACAGCCGCCAGTTTATTGTTGACATAATTTTGTAACGATGACCAACTTACCCCTGTTACTCTCGCAATTTCTCGCAAGTAAATTCGTTCGAGCAAGAGTTGACCGGATAAGCAAGAGGGCTACGGCACTACTACCGAATTATTACCACATCGGTTACTTTTTTTCTGGTCCAGATGGTGAGAATTGTCAGGAAAAGTCAACCCATCACTCCCCCTCAAGGATTTTTATCAATTCCAGTTAATGGAAAAAGCAGTACAAGTGTATTAAGTTAACTGTCCGACGTTTAATTTATCGTACTATTCCCCTGTTCTATTTCTCCCAGTCTTATTAAAATTCTTGATTGTGTTGGGTTATTTCTAATTTTATTAATATCTTCATCAGTAAAACCCATAGTAAATAATAACCATATTAATTCTTCTTTCTGATCGCTGCCACTAAATCCTCCTAGAATAGCGTCTAATCTTCTTTGATAGTTCTTTTGCGTTCTTTCCAGTGTATATCTCCCGATTAATTCTTCGATGTATTTTTGAATAGTAAGTCTTTGAAAACGATCAAATTCATGTCTGGTATCATCATATAGTCTGTTTCTCTCCGATGCCAATTTCTCGTCGAAAGTCTCCATAATAGATATTTGAAATCCTTGGTACAACTCTAATAGCTTTTTGATCAGACTGGAGACAGGATTAATTGTCGATGGGCTAAATCCACCCATTACTTGGTCAATTTGTTCTAAATTAGGGTTTAAGGAACTAATAATAAAACCAAAGACTAGAGCCATGATTAAACCAACATATACATTATCCTCAATCGAGCTTAATAGAGAAAATATAAATTGAATGAAAAGGTATAAGAGTATTGATATAACAATTTTGACAGTTAATAAACGAACAAAAGTATTTAAAAAATCCTTTCTTAAATTAGGAAATAAATGACGAATCCTAAAAGCTGAGAAATAGCTAATTCTAGTTTCAACTGCTACTCCAATAATTATCGCAGCAAACACAAAATACCACCGATGTCCTTCCACAAATTTCTGTATTTCACTAGAAAGGTCGGTGGCAGCATCTGTCTGAGAATCTACCAAAAATAGGTAATGGGTGAATGAACTGAAAAAAAGAAACTTATCTAATTCCGTTAGAACCTGACTACAAAATACCATTTACCCTGAGCCAACGAGTTTTCCAAGTGGGAGTAAAGATTTCGTAGTTTTTTTGTTTATTGACTTTGATATAGCCTTTGTCCTTTAGTTCTACTAATTTACGTTGTAAGTCAGCTTCTCCAACTCTATCTGTTTCAATTTTAAAGCTTACGACAGTGGCAGCCCTAACTTTGAGTAAATCAGATAAAAGAGACTTCTCCTCAGAGGTTAAATAATTGTCAGACTTAGCTGAAGTCCCAGAATCACCCTTATAAGTGTCATTGTCTTTGGGCTTAGGAGGAAATATGTCAAGCATTATGTTTTGTGTAGTTTATAAATACACTTCGACCACTACATCTTGATCCTCAGTCATGACTCTCTGAGTTCATGACTGAGATATGTCTGAGTTTTTATGACTGAGATATGTCTGAGTTTTTTGCGATAAAATAGAGATTGCGTCGATTGATGGAAGTTTATGGGGCGATCGCTTAAAGTAAAATCAGAATATATCCCTAGAGTCAAACAAGCACTTAAACGCAATGGTTACGCAAGTCAACAGCTGCTTGCTGAGGAGTTAGGGTTAGCAAAATCGACTCTTAACCTTTTTCTTAACGGTAAATCGATTAGCAATCTCAATTTTTATGAAATTTGTCAAAAATTAGCCCTTGATTATCGAGAAATCGCTGACTGGGATGAGTTGGAGGAAACACCGGCTGCCATGTCTGAGGATGAGGGAGAAAACCGGGCCGCGGATTTTTCCAAGTATGTTGAACGTCCTCCAGTGGAACAGCTTTGTCTGGAGACGGTGAGTCAAGCAGGTTCATCATTGCGGATTAAATCAGCTAAGGGGATGGGTAAAACCCTATTAGTCGATAGAATTTTGAGTCAAGTTGACAAAAGAGAGTATAAAACCGTCAGTTTGAGTTTTTTACAAGCAAGTAAAGGAATTCTCGGCGATTTAGACCGATTGCTCTCTTGGTTTGCTTTGATTATTTCCAAGAAATTAGGGTTAGCAAATCTCTTTGAAGAAAAATGGCAAGAAGGATTAGGAATTTATAGCTGTACTGCCTATTTTGAAGATCATTTGCTCAAAAAGCTGAATAAACCCCTAATTTTAGTTTTAGAGGAGATAGATAGTCTCTTTACCTATGCAAGCGTTGCTGACGATTTCCTTAGTTTATTTCGTCTTTGGCATGAGGAGGCAAAAAATAATAATACTTGGCAAAAGTTACACTTAATTATCACCTATTCCACAGAAAATTATGTTCCTGCTGACCTGAATAAATCTCCTTTGAATGTAGGAACAGAAATCCTGTTACCTGATTTTACTCCAGAACAGGTCTTGACTCTAGCCAATAAATATCAGGCTAACTTGGTAAAAGATGAACTGCAAAAAATAATTAATCTTGTTGGGGGACATCCCTATTTAATCCAAAAAGCGCTTTATGCAATTACCCAAAAACAGCTGTCTTTAGCAGATTTTGAACAGACAGCAGCCACGGAAGCGGGAATTTATGGGGATCATTTACGAGGACATTTGCTAAACTTACAAGAACATCCAAACCTAGCAGCAGGAATGAAAAAGGTTGTAGAGTCGTCTTCTCCCGTTGATTTAGGTGCAACAATTAATTGGCAACTTCATAGTTTAGGATTAGTAACCTTTGTGCAGAATGCTGTTCAACCCCGTTATCCACTATACAGCAACTATTTTAGGTATCGCCTATCCTCCTAAAATCCGATATATTGAGTTAAACTGTTGTACATCTAAATCTGATATTCGTTTTCACCTGTTCCCCGTTCCCCCATCGAAACCAGAACTTTAAATGCGGACTAGCTTAGGGACAGATAACCTTTGATTAAATTATTCATCAAACTTAACCAATCAGACAAATTGCTAATTTTAATCCTATGGCGACCAATTTTTATTATGTTGGAGGCAGCGTTCCCCTAGATGCACCTAGTTATATCAAGCGGGAAGCAGATGATCTATTTTATAACTATCTAAAAAATGGACAGTATTGCTATGTGTTGAATTCCCGTCAGATGGGAAAATCAAGTTTGTGGGTACAGACACAAAAACGACTGCAAGAGGATAATATTGATTGTGATTTGAGCAACTGGTTAAACGATTTGATCTTTCTATTCGGGAAAAAGAGCAAACTTGGTGGGATGAACGAGCCTATAAATCACCTATTAATCGTCTTGATCAATTTGTTGAGGAAATTCTCTTAAAGGAGGTATCCCGACCTATTGTTATCTGTTTCGATGAAATTGATATCGTTCTGAGTTTAAATTTTTCCACAGATGATTTCTTTGCTTGGCTGTGTAGCTGTCATGAAAAACGTCCTCATAATAGGGATTACCAACGTCTAACCTTTTGTATGTTGGGGGTAGCGGCAGTTTCTAACTTTATTCTAGATAATTATCGTAGTCCTTTTAATATTGGTCAAGATATTCGATTATCTGGATTTACCATAAGGGATGCCAGAAAACTGGCCGAGGGATTGCAGGAAAAATTTATCGAACCGCAACGGGTTTTAGAGGAGGTTATAGAATGGACAGGTGGACAACCATTTTTAACTCAAAAAATTTGTCATTTAATCTCCACATCTCGCACTGGATTTGGCAGGGAATCGGCAGCAACCCCGATTAATGTCGGCGATTTTATCCAGTCGCAAGTAATTAGTAACTGGGTATCTCAAGATAGTCCAGAACACCTAAAAACTATTCGGAATCGTTTATTAAATAAGCGTGTCACGGGTAGAAGAATGCTGAAGCTTTACCAAGAAATTTTAAGAAATAGTGAAATTCCCGATGATGGTAGTCCCGACCAAATAGAATTACGCTTGACGGGATTGGTAGTTCAAGACCGACAAAAGTTAAAAGTTTATAATAAGATTTATAGAAATGTTTTTAATGAAACTTGGGTGACAACGGAATTAAATAAAATCCACCCATACATTGAAAAGTACGAAATTTGGTTAAATTCAGGGGAAGATGACACTAAACTTCTTTATGATCAAGATTTAGCAGAAGCTTTAACTTGGAGTAAAAATCAAGATATTAATGAGTCAGAAAAGCGTTTTTTAGAGTTAAGTCAAATCGCAGCCAAACGAAAAGCACAGATAGCACGTCAAGGGCAAGCATATCAACTGGCTGAAAAACAATTAACGCCCAAATTTGAGGAGAATCAACGAGCAGCTTTAATTGAGGAAATTCTAGCTTGGACGAGTGGTAACTTGGAGTTAACAGAAATAGTTATTCGTTTGCTAATTGACAACAAAAATGAGTTGCGGGAAGGACAAGAAAAACCAAAAATTGAACAATTGATTCTGAAAAATATTGTAGAAAATTGGTTACGAAATAAGGCATCATCCCATTTCCAGAAAATACAAAACAGTCTCTTAACTCCTGATAAAAATGTTAGGTCAACATTAGAAATCTATCAAGATATTTTGCAGGGGAGAGTATTTGCTGATAATAAACCAGAAAAATTGGCACTTCAGCAAGCAGAATTAGTGATTAAAAATGATGATTATCTAGAAGTGACCAATCGAATTTATAAAGAGGTATTTAATGTTCAATGGGTTAGACAAGAACTAGAAAAATTAGTTGAGGTGGAAAATTCTCCTGCTGATTTAACTAAAGTGTTATCTTTCTTGGCACTATTAGGTTTTATTGGATTTACTTTCTGGTCATTCAAGACTCCTGAACAGACTCCTAATGTCGTGGTGACACCTTCACCTAGTATTCCAGAAATTTGTACTAAACGAGATTTTAATATTACCTTAGAAAAGAATATTCAACAACTGCAAGAATTGAAAAAGAAACAAGGTAATCAGTTTCCTGACAAGTGTGCGACTCAATTAAATGAATTAATGTTAATTCAGCAAGCATTAGGACTGGGTAGCAATAATTTTGTGGCTAATGTACCGGGTAGAGAAGATGCTTTTGAAATTTTGTGCAAAATCCCCACAACGTCTAGCAACTTTAAAGACGCTCAATTTTGGGCAAAAAGTTGGCATAATGACAGATATTGGAAATCGCGCATCGATCTAGCTTTGCAAAATAATCCAAATTGCCAAAAACTTATTGAATAAACATTAATTTTTCAATCACTAAATACCCCATCACCACCCGTTAATTCCTCGGATAATGATACCCGGATTCCTTACCTTCCCTGTAACCAAAATAGGGAGAATATTTGAAGAATATTGAAGGATTCACTCCTTCTAACAGGATAAAAATTAACCTGTGGGTTCTTTTGACGTAAAACAGTTGCTTGCATATATAGCGGTTCTCGCATCTGCGAGGCACACTTTAACCTTTGTTGATTAAGCTTTTCAGGATTGAGAATGTACCTCTTGTGAACAGGAAACGCTATAATAGAGGACATTGCCAATAATTAGCCAGAGAATTAAACTAAAAATAAAGGTAAATGCCATGACTATAATCCATCCAAAAAATTGAAAAATAACTTGAGATAGCCAATTAGCCTGTGTTAATCCATTGGCCAATTCTCCCTGACAGGGGGACAAGCAAGCTGAAAAGTTTATGTAGCATGGAATACAGATAAAGACTCCAAAAAAAGATAAGTAATATATAGTAGATATGAGCTAGATAACGAAAATGATAAGTGAACTATATCAGAAAGTCTTAGAGAATGAACTGGGACGAGCCAGATATCTACTGTTGTTAATGATAGTTGGAACCTTACAAATATTGAAGCAAGCAAAGTTAGAGATATTAGCAGAAGCACTACCTATACCAATCCTGTTTGAGAGTCGGCGAAAAAAACTAAAAAGATTTTTAAAGCTGGAAATTCTGAAGATTGAAAGAATCTGGTTTCCGTGCCTAAAAGAGATGTTAAAACAGCCGGAGAGATTCACAATAAAAGGATTAGTATATATGGCCATAGACCGGACGAGTTGGGGAGCAATAAATATCTTGATGGTGAGTCTAATTTATGATAAGAGAGCCATGGCAATTTATTGAGAGATATTAGACAAAAAGGGCAGCAGTAATCTCGAAGAACAAAAGCGAGTATTAGAAAAAGTATTGACCGTGCTATCAGGTCATAAATGGCTTCAGGAGCAGAGTGGATACTTTTGTTTAAGACAAAAACAAAGCACAAATGTTAAGACGAAGGAAGGAGTTTATCAAGAAATGAGAGGATTGGGTTTAAGTCCAGGAACTAAATTATTTTTGCATGATGTAAATATGACAAAAGAGCGGGGATTTTGCCAGTTTAACTTAGCTGGTAAGTGGAAAAAAACCTATCGGGGTTTTCCAACAAAAGAACCTTGGTATATTCTGACTAACTTGGGAGATTTAGAGACGGCAATAATGGCCGATCAAAAAAGATTTGATATTGAGGAGATGTTTCGAGATTTTAAGTCGGGAGGCTATAGCTTAGAAGGTTCTCAATTAGCACCGCAATACCTATCAAAGCTGATAATTGTTATAGCTATTGCATACACAAGTGCCACACTGCAAGGTAAAAAAATTAAGGATATGGGAATCCAAAAATATGTCACAAGACCTGAAAAAAGATATAAAGGTCAACGCAGGCACAGCAGTTTTTATGTGGGTCAAGATCTCTATCATTGGCTCGGGCTACATCAAATGTTCCTAAAAAAATATAGAATATCTAATGCAAATTAGCCGCTATCGGTTGAAGGATTACATCAAAGGACAAAGAGCTATATCGCTTGCCCTATCTACCTTCTAGCTCGCTTGTCCCCCTGTCAGAGGTAGTTGTTGATGTATTTATAATGATTTAAGAGTCACTGATATATTTAATGAAAAACTAGGCCAATCCAGGACTAGATAGCATCGTGATAAGGGGGATAATACCTTGGACTCCGCTAACGATCGGAAAATTCTCGGCTATTTCATCGAAGAAGCAAAAGAACACCTGGAAACTTTGGAACAGGGGATTTTAGACTTAGGCCATCTCACGAACAACACTGAACAGATGAACGAGATGTTTCGTGCCGCCCATTCCATCAAGGCAGGGGCGGCCATGTTAGGCTATAGTAGTATCCAAAAAACTGCTCACCGTCTTGAGGATGCTTTCACAATATTGAAAAAAAATCCCATACAAGTGGATCAAAAATTAGAGTCTTTGTTCCTCAAGAGTTATGATCTGCTTCAGATATTGATCGATAAGGTGCAGGATCCCTTAGGTTTGCAGGCCGAGGAAGCTAACGCTATCGTTAAAAACGGTGAACCGACTTTTGCCGAATTACAGGCCTATCTTAACTATCTTCTCGACCAAGTAAAATCCACCCCTGCTATTGCGGCAACCTCTTCTATCTCCATCAGCGTCAGAGATATCCTCAAACAGATGTTACAACTGTTCAAACAGGAAGAAACCAGTGCTTCCCGTCAGCAATTACAAGAATTAATTTTACCTCTGTCTCAATTGGCTTCAGAACAGCAAAAGTGGCAATATTTAGTTAAAAATGCCCAATCAGCACTGGCTAACCCCGAACATTCCTACCGCACTCTCGCTCCGGTTATTATTAAAGAATTAAAACAAGCTAGTGATTTATTGGAATGGGGTCGCGGGGAAGAAATCACCGTCAGTCAAGAATTGCAGTTATTAGCCACCGCCAAATTACCACAA
>VYKV01000142.1_pt1 | contig 11103 bp, 10 predicted proteins | sample 5114461 | NCBI WGS metagenome assembly VYKV01 (sample SAMN12291816, study PRJNA351875) | freshwater metagenome | isolation source: freshwater lake | place: USA: Michigan, Gull Lake | collected 2011-07-05 | reverse complement strand
GATTAGTTATTGTGACTAACTCTTTTGGTTAGAGAAAGATAAACTTGAGAATCTTCAGTCAAATTTATTGACTCAAAATCCGCTGTACTTAATTTAAATGAATCAACCCTACCCGTTGGGGGCGTGGCGCCGCCCCCAAACCCCCCGCGCATTAGCTTTTCGGTGGGATGCTTACAGGCAGCTGCTGATCCATTTGTCATCATCTAAAAGTCACCGATAATTGCTGATTGTCGGTATTTCTGCCTTCCTAACTCCTGACTCTAAGGACAATTTTTTGATTTTTACAAGAGGTCTATTGACCTTCTTGAGGTACTTTTCCTCCTAAAGATTCCACGATCGAGCGAGTATTTTCCCTGAGCATTTTTACATAACTATCCCCCCCAGTACCCACCGCACCGATCGAATCAGAATATAATTGTTGTGGTGCTAATTTTACCCCCGCTTCTTCGGCTACAGTGGTAATTAAAGTGGGATTAATAGTCGTCTCGGCAAAGATAGCAGGAACCTGGAGATTTTTAATAGCATCAGCTAAATTTTTCACCGTTTGGGCGCTAGGTTGTTCTTCGGTACTAATGCCAATTAAAGTTCCCGCTACTTTTAACCCGTAGGCATGAGCATAATACTGAAAAGCGTCATGAGTGGTGACTAATTGCCTTTGGGAAGGGGGGATAGTTTCAATAGCCGCAGTAATCCAGCGATCAAGATTTTCTAATTCCCTGATTAATTGCTCTGCATTTTCAGTAAAAATCTCTTTATCTTCGGGACTTAATTCAATCAATTGATCTCGGATTTTCTCCACCATGATTATACCGTTTTTGGCCGAACCCCAAACGTGGGGATCGGGGACTTTCTGCCCCTCTTTTTCCAGTTGTAAAGGCTTAATTGCTTCTCCCACGGCCACTTTTTTCGCTTGAATTCCCGTAGAATTGATCATTTTAATTAACCCCGGTTCGAGGTTATAACCGTTATAGAGAATTAAATCGGCTTTTTCTAAAGCCACACTATCGGCGGGAACCGGTTCATAAACGTGAGGATCATCCCCCGGTTTTAAAATGTCTTGATGGTCAATTTCTTCACCGCCCACTCGTGCGGTTAAATCGGCGATAATTGTGCTAGTGGAGATTACCTTTGGTTTTTGGTTATCGGTGGTATTAACCGCGGCATTACAAGCAACCAATCCCAAAAATAAACAGGATAAAATTAGTTTTTTCATCAGGAAATAGAGATGAGGGGTTAGAGGTTAGAGATGAGGGGAAATGGCATTGATATCTATCTTGATTTTTTTCCTGACTAAAGACTCCTTTTACTATTAAAATAGAGAATAGAGAAGGTGTAAATTCAAGAGATATGGATAACCAAGCCCCGATTAAACTACCGAAAACCAGCGAATCCGACCACCTCAAGCGAATTCGTCACACCACCTCCCATGTTATGGCCATGGCGGTGCAGAAATTATTCCCGAAAGCCCAAGTTACTATCGGGCCTTGGACTGAAACTGGATTTTACTACGATTTTGATGTGCCGGAACCTTTTACCGATAAGGATCTCAAGGACATCAAAAAAGAGATGGTCAAAATTATCAATAAAAAACTGCCGGTGATGCGCGAGGAAGTTTCTCGGGAAGAGGCGGAAAAGCGCATTAAAGCGATTAATGAAGCCTATAAGCTGGAAATTCTGGCGGGAATTCAAGAACCCATCACCCTCTATCATCTTGGTGACGCTTGGTGGGATTTGTGCGCCGGTCCGCACCTAGATAATACAAGTGAACTAGACCCAAAAGCGATCGAATTAGAGACGGTAGCGGGTGCTTATTGGCGTGGGGATGAGAATAAAGCCCAATTACAGCGCATTTACGGCACAGCTTGGGAAAATACCCAACAATTAGCCGAATACAAGCGCCGCAAACAAGAAGCCCTCAAACGCGACCATCGGAAATTAGGCAAAGAATTAGGTTTATTTATTTTCTCTGATTCTGTCGGGCCGGGGTTGCCTTTATGGACACCCAAAGGAACTTTAATTCGTTCTTTGTTAGAAGATTTTCTCAAAAAAGAACAGTTAAAACGCGGTTATTTACCCGTAGTTACTCCCCATATTGCTCGCGTCGATTTGTTTAAAATTTCCGGTCACTGGCAAAAGTACAAAGAAGATATGTTTCCCATGATGGCAGACGATGAGGAATCTGCTAGTAAGGAAATAGGATTTGTGCTCAAACCGATGAACTGTCCTTTTCATATTCAAATCTATAAAAGTGATTTGAGATCCTATCGGGAATTGCCGATGCGTTTGGCAGAATTCGGTACAGTTTATCGTTACGAACAATCGGGAGAATTGGGAGGATTGACTAGAGTTCGCGGTTTTACCGTGGATGATTCCCATTTGTTTGTCACTCCCGAACAATTAGACAAGGAATTTTTAAGCGTTGTTGATTTAATTTTGACGGTGTTTAAGAGTTTACAATTAAAGAATTTTAAGGCGCGATTGAGTTTTCGTGACCCCGAATCGGATAAGTATATCGGTTCCGATGAAGCTTGGGAAAAGGCAGAATCAGCGATTAGAAAAGCGGTGCAAACTTTGGGGATGGATTATTTTGAAGCCCCCGGAGAAGCGGCTTTTTATGGTCCAAAATTAGACTTTATTTTCCAAGATGCCCTCGAAAGAGAATGGCAGTTAGGAACGGTACAGGTAGATTATAATTTACCTGAACGTTTTGAACTAGAATACGTTGCCGAAGATGGTAATCGTAAACGTCCGGTGATGATTCATCGCGCCCCTTTTGGTTCTTTGGAACGTTTAATCGGTATTTTAATCGAAGAATACGCGGGAGATTTTCCTCTTTGGTTAGCCCCTGTCCAGATACGATTATTACCGGTTAGTGATAGTCAATTGGATTACGCTAAAGAGGTGACAGCGAAAATGCAGTTGTTAGGAATTCGCGTCGAAACCGATACCAGTGGCGAACGTTTGGCTAAAATGATTCGCAATGCTGAAACCGAAAAAATCCCCGTGATGGCAGTGGTGGGGGCCAAAGAAATGGAAACTAATAGTTTAAGTATTCGCACCCGTGCCACGGGCGATTTAGGAGTAATTAGCGTCGAGGAAGTGGTGGCAAAATTAGAAAATGCCATCCAAAATCACGGTAATTTTTAAGCGTTTGCTAATCTAATTGTATGGGGCAGAAAATATTTCTGTCCCAGCATTTTTGATAACCTGAGGAGATTTTTCCTGATTATCCTTTAGGTATCATCATCTTTTTGAAAGGGATTTTCCCCAATGCCTAGGCCTTTTTTGCTCTGTTTTAAGTCTTTCCAGAGGGCTTTAATTTTTTCGTAGGCTTCTAGAGAACTGATTTTGCCCCCCGTTTCCAGATTACAAATAAAACTGATCTTTTGGGCAAATTCCTGTAAATTAGCGTTAAATAGCAAGTTTTCTGGCTTAAATTCTCCATAGTAGGGGGCGCGAGGATAAAGAAAATTCTCCTTGCGGCGATCGGGGATATTCGGGTTATCATCGTTAGGAGGATTCTGACTCATAGGGCGACGGCGGGTAATTTTGCGGAATTTCTTTAGATTTTTCGGTAATGGTAATGGGAGATAATATCAATTGTTGGATATCATTGAGGATTTAAGTAAAAACTTGGCTGATTCGCCAAAAATTGACCACTTAAATCGTGACACTTTTTGGTTATAGGTTAAGGTTCGGTCGCAAAATGTTGACAGTTATCTTTAAGCAGCAATTATACATTATTTTTTTCAACGATCATCTACCCAATGATATATATTTTTTGTCTAGGTTGATCGCCAAAATTTGCTGCTGCCGCTATCTGATTAACCATCGATTTTCGTTTATCAATTGCCGAGGATGATAACTATGGAAAAACTCTATGAAGGTAAGGCCAAAATTCTCTATCAAACCGATGATCCCGATATTCTCCTCACTTATTACAAAGATGATGCCACCGCTTTTAATGCCCAAAAACGCGGGCAAATTGTCGGTAAAGGGGAAATTAACTGTACTATCTCCACTGCCCTATTTCAATGGTTAGAATCCCTAGGAATACCTACCCATTATATCGATCGCCCTAGTTCTAGGGAAATGCGCGTCAAGGCGATTAAAATCATTCCCTTGGAAGTAGTAGTCAGAAATATCGCCGCCGGGAGTTTGTGCAAGCAAACGGGATTAGAGGAGGGGAAAGTTTTACCTTTTCCTCTTGTAGAATTTTACCTCAAGGATGATGCTTTGGGGGATCCTCTGTTAACAATTGATCGCATAAAAGTGATCGATATTGCCAGCGAGGAGCAAGTCAATCAGTTACGAGATTTAGCCCGGCAAATCAATCAATATCTGCAAGAATTTTTCGATAAGTGCCAGATTATTCTCGTCGATTTCAAGTTAGAATTTGGAGTTGATAAAACGGGCAAAATTTATCTAGGTGATGAAATTAGCCCCGATACCTGTCGTCTCTGGGATAAAACCCAAGAGGATGCCCAAGCGCGCATTCTCGATAAGGATCGTTTTCGTCGCGATTTAGGAGATGTGGAAACTGCCTATCAACAAGTACAAACAAGAGTTTTACAACAGATAGAGAGTTTATAAATTTAGGGTGCTATGTCGAGAAGAATTATCGGGTTGACAGGGGGAATAGCTTCTGGTAAATCCACGGTTTCTAATTATTTAGAAAATATCTACAAAATTCCCGTCCTTGATGCGGATATTTATGCCCGGGAAGCAGTGGAAAAAGGTTCGGCAATTTTAGAGAGAATTTTTCAGCGTTATGGCAGAAAAGTTAAAACTGAGGATAATTCCCTTAATCGCCAACAGTTAGGAGAGATTATTTTTAATAATCCCGAGGAAAAAATCTGGTTAGAAAGTCAGATTCATCCCTACGTTAGAGAATGTTTTAAGCGGCATTTAGAGCAGTTAGAAGTCCCGATAGTTGTTTTTTCTGTTCCTTTATTATTGGAAGCCAAACTAACCCATTTAGTCACAGAGATTTGGGTGGTTTTCTGCGGTTTAGAGCAACAAATTGAACGCTTAATGACTAGAAATAACTTAAGCAGAGAACAAGCGATCGCTCGGATTAATAATCAAATGCCTTTAGCCGAAAAAATTGCCTTAGCTGATATTGTTTTGGACAATTCCGGGGATTTAGAAGCTTTATATACCCAGATCGATCGAGCTATACAATAGGGATTAATTTTAAAACAACCAGGCAAATTTTCCCACCCCGAATTTTACATAGAGAATAATTGCCAAAACCAATAAAAATAGAAAGCCAATAATTAATAAATAGTCTTTATTGGTTAAGATTGATTCCTGTAAAAATGTGCGATCAGGATCACCAGAGAAAGCTTTAGCTTGTAGAACTACCTCTAATTTTTGCGATTTAGCCATAGCGTTTAAAATTAAAGGTACAGCGATAGAAGCGTAAATTTTTCCTTTTTGTAACCAACCCATTTTTTCTATTGCTAATCCTCGTAATCTTTGAGCAGAAATAATCGATCGAGATTCTTCTACTAGGAGAGGAAATAAGCGCAGGGTAGAGGAAAAGATAAAGACTATTTTGTAAGGAATTCTGGCTTTAGTTAAACTCACCATCATCTGATTTATATCAGTGGTAAAAATAGCGAGGGGAATAATTAAAACCATGGTGAGAGTTTTAAAGATCACATTTAAACCGTAGAGGGTTCCCTCCACAGTCATTTGAGCAGAACCGACAGTTAATAAGGGAGTTAATTCAGGTTTTCCCGTTAAAGCTTTTACCTGTTCCACATTAAAAAATCCCATGGTAATTAATAAGAATAGATAAAAAGGAGCCATGAATTTTAAAATGGTGAGGAGATAAGACCATTTTACCCCGGCCCAGAGACAAGCTAAAGCGACAATAAGAGTTAGTAAACCACCAGCGAGCGGACTTTCCCAGGTAAAAGCGATGAGAGTAACCACGATCATCATGGTTAATTTTGTCCGAAAATCTAAGCGAGTAAAAGGAGAATCTCGATCGACGGTTTGCCAGTTAAATGATTGCATAATTAGGGTTTGCTGCAAAAAGTTTGTTGGTGGGGTTAGGAGTCAGGAGTCTCCGAGTCAGGAGTCGGTCGTCAGTAGCCAGAACGTAGGTTGGGTTGAAGCATGAAACCCAACGCCCGCATGGGTTACGAAGTGCGCTAACCCATCCTACAAATAATTGTGCCTCCCTACTTACTTAAGGGAATGAGTTAATTACCCATCCCCATAAATCCACTAGGAAGGGTTAGCAATTCTGCTCATTTGCTCTTGAATTTCAGGGTTATAAATCTGGAGATAATTCCAATAATTACCAAACACCGATTCTATATAACCCTTAGTTTCTCTAAAGGGAATATTCTCGACAAATTCATCGGGATCGCTAAAATCAAAACGCTGTCTCCACTTGGAAACTGCCCCAGGTCCGGCGTTATAACTAGCCACGGCAAAAAGTGAATTTCCGGCGAATTTGCCATGGGTATAATCCAGATACCATGTCCCCATCATAATGTTATCTTCGGGATTAGTTAAAGAATAACTTTTATTGCCAGTATTACCCGCGATATATTTACCCGTATCGGGCATAATTTGCATTAATCCCACTGCCCCCACAGGAGAACGAATTTCTTTTTCAAAGCGGGATTCTTGCCGGATTAAAGCTGTCACTAGCAGGGGATTTAATTGTCTATCTTTTGACCATTGCAGGATGGTATCGTAGTAGGGGAAAGGGAATAAAGCGTGCCAGTATTTATCATTTTGTCGCAGCAGTTTCCAGGCTTTCTTTTCCTCCGGGGTATCTCTTTCTCGCAAGCGCCAAATCAGGTTAATTCCTTCTAAATTTTGATTGCGAGAGAGTTTATAGACACCGAGGTTAAATTGTTCGTCAACGGTTAAATTCCAAGGATCGACAATTTCTGCTTGGAAGAGATTCCAAGCGTCCGTATCTTCACCAATTCGATATAATTCCTTGAAAGCTTCCGAACCAGCGGGGGGAGCGTTACGAGTGGCGGGTTTGACGGTGGTAGGGTTATAGGAGCGGACAGTGGTAAAATCCCCCACGTCCCAACCTAATAAAACCGCCGAGCGCCAAGCATAATAGGAATGGGGATGACGAGAAATAGTGTAGGTAAAAGCTTGTTTTGCTTCTTGGTTTTTGCCGAGTTTTTGCGCCCATTTTCCCACCCAAAAGGCCGCTTTCGGGGCAATTTGACTATCGGGATTATTAACCGCAATTGGCTGCGCCCACTGCCACGCCTTGGCGTAATCACCGGATTTAGCGGCTCTTTGGGCCATTAACCAGCGATAATCGGCGGCTTCGTCGGATTTTGGGTATTTATTTAATAGAGTCTGCCATGTTTGACTAGCGGCCTGGGCATTAGTTGATTCCAGTAATTTGGCTTTCGCTTCCAAAGCTTCCGGGGCGCGATCGGGAAATTGCTTGACAATGCGATCGAGATATGCTATAGCATCGCGGTTAGGAGAAATTTGGGCGAGTCGCAGTAATCCTAAACCGGTTTCTGAGGCTTGGGGATAGGTTTTAATTAATTTTTGGTAAGCGGTGCGAGCTTCTGGCAGTTTTTTGGCAATTTGTAGCCCGCGGGCGTAACGATAGGCTTGTTCGGGGCTAGGAGTGGCTTTAGCGTAGGCTTTATAGGCCTTTTCGTACAATCCCGACTGCCAATAACCGGCCCCAATAATTGCCCAATCCGCCGGAGTTAACTGATTGGCGTAGTCTTTCACCAAACGATCGCGGGCCTGATTGAGGGTAGGATCAAAAGGATTAGCCTTGGCTAACTGCAACCATAAGGGAAATTGATCGGGATTTTCTTGAAGACGTTGGCGAATTAAAGCCAAAGTACGCGGGTGTCGGGGGTATTCCTTGAGCAATTTCTCACGATAACTGGGGTCGTATTTGCCCAAAGAGTAGTAAGCTTCCGCCACTACGGGCGATTGGGGATAGGTTGCCAGTAATTTTTGCCAAATTTCTTGCGCTCTTTCACTATCGTTGCTTAATTCGTGGGCGCGTCCCTGTTTGAGGAGAATCTGGGGAGCGAGGACAGGATATTGTTTTTCTAAGCCTTCTAATTGTTTTAAAGCCGGACCCCCTTCATATTTTCTCAATAAATCCATGGCCAGGAGATAGCGGGCGCGACTACGATCTAAAGAGGGTGCGTTGGCATCGGCAACATCTTTTAACTTGACATCTCGCTCGGTTTGTGGTAAAGAAGCGCTATCAACCACGGCAGAGGGTTGGTTAGCATCTTGGCTAGGAAGCGACGCACTATTGCGATCGAGCCAAGCGAGAATTTTCGGGTGAAAGAGAAAGAGACTGGTGAGAGTAAAAAGCGCAACCCCAGAACCTAGTCCAAGAATGAGCGGGGTGTGAGGGGGGAATTTCTTAAACATTACCTTATTCAAGACAGTAACTCAACATACATTATCAGTGATCGTGGTGACAGGTTGTTTGTTTCAATCAGGTTGGGGGGTTGTTCAGTTATCAGTAAGCAGTAATCAGTAATCAGTGAACTGAAAACTCCCATCTGATAACTGGTAACTGATCACTGATCACTGAGATATGGTACGCTAAACAGGATTTAAGTATTATTAATGATTGCTATGAAACAAGGCGGCGTGACGGTTTGGTTAACGGGATTGAGTGGTGCGGGGAAAAGCACGATTACCGAGGCATTACAGGCAAAATTAATCGCTGAAGGTTATTCCATTGAAGTTCTCGATGGCGATATAGTACGGACGAACCTCACCAAGGGTTTAGGATTTAGTAAAGAGGATCGCGATGAAAATATCCGTCGCATTGGTTTTGTGTCTAATTTGCTCACCCGTCACGGTGTGATTGTCCTAGTTTCGGCTATTTCTCCCTATCGTGAGATTCGCGAGGAAGTACGGGGAAAAATCGGCAATTTTGTCGAAGTTTTCGTGAATGCTCCCTTAAACGTCTGTGAGGCGCGCGATGTGAAAGGATTATATAAAAGAGCGCGTGCTGGCGAAATCAAGTCTTTTACGGGAATTGATGATCCCTATGAACCACCTTTTAACCCAGAAGTGGAATGCCGCACCGATTTAGAGACTTTAGAGGAAAGTGTCGCCAAAGTCTGGAACAAATTGACGGAATTAGGCTACATTCATCAAGCTGTGGCGGTTTAATCGCAGCATAACTTTGTATTATTGGAAAATATCGTAGGGACGTGGACTACAAACGTCTCTACCCCCCGATTAACCCCTTAAGTCCATAAATTATTTTGAAATCTCGCTCATCTGTACGATCGGATTTACGGTATTTTGGCCGATTTTAGCTTGGTTAGCCGGACAAATGGCCAGATATATCGGTGAGGGAAATGTGCAAGCATTGGCGACACTTTCGGGGGTGGGGGCAGTGGTTTTTTTACTGCGGGGAATGTCTCAGTATGGGCAAGATTCCCTGATGGCAAAAGCTTCTTTAAAAATTGCCCTAGAATTGAGAAAAAAAGTTTATGCACACCTGCAAACCCTCGGCTTAAATTACTTTGAAACGGCAAAAACTGGTGATTTATCCTATCGTTTAACGGAAGATATTGATCGCATTGGGGAAGTAATTAACAAATTTTTCCATGATTTTATTCCCTCAGCTTTGCAGTTAATTGTCGTCTTTGCCTATATGTTTATTGTTAACTGGCAATTGACGATCGCTGTCATTATTATCGCTCCTTTGTTAGGGGTTTTGGTGGGATTTTTTGGCGAAAAATTATTACAATACGCTCGTCGCGCCCAAGCGAAAATATCTAATATTTCTGCGTTATTAACCGAAGTTTTTAGCGGTATTCGTGTGGTGCAAGCTTTCGCTGCTGAAGATTATCAAACCGAGCTTTTTGCCCAAGAAGCGGAGGAAAATCGCCGCGCTCAATACCTATCAGAATCCACCAAAGCTTTACAATACGTCGTGGTGGGATTCTTACAAGCTCTCGGTGTCATCTTTTTATTCTTTCTCGCTGGTTGGCAAATTTCCCAAAAGAATTTAACTGGAATTGACTTTGTTAGTTATGTGGCAGCGGTGGCAATGTTAATCGATCCCATCGCCCATATTACCAGTAATTATAATCAATTTAAACAGGGTCAAGCCTCCATGGATCGGATTTTTGAATTGTTAGCTATTTTGCCAACAATTACCGAAAAACCGAATGCGATCAATCTGCAACCCCACAGCAAAGAAGTTGAATATTGTCAAGTAAATTTTTCTTACAATGAGGACAGACAGGTTTTAAAAAATATTAATTTTACTGCACACGCTGGGGAAATGATTGCTTTAGTGGGAGCATCGGGAGCGGGAAAAACCACTTTAGTTAATCTTTTATTGCGTTTTTATGACCCCACTTCCGGCAAGATTTTAATCGATGGGGTGGATATTCGTGATGTGACTTTAAAAAGTCTCCGGCGACAAATTGGCGTAGTTTTACAGGAAAATATTCTCTTTTCTGGCACTATAGCCCAAAATATCGCTTTTGGCCAGGGAGATTTTAATCTGCAAGAGGTGGAAAAAGCGGCAAAAATTGCCAACGCTCATCAATTTATCGGTGAACTTTCCCAGGGTTACTATACCTATGTGGGAGAAAGGGGTGTTAATTTATCGGGTGGACAAAGACAAAGAATTGCCATCGCGCGAGCAGTTTTATCTAATCCGAGAATTTTAATCTTAGATGAAGCGACTTCCGCGCTCGATTCGGAATCGGAAGCTTTAGTGCAGGAAGCTTTAGAAAGAATTATGACGGAGCGCACGGTATTTGTTATTGCTCACCGATTAGCAACTGTCAGAAAAGCTAACCGTATTTTAGTCTTAGAAAAGGGTGAAATTATCGAGGTGGGTAATCACGAGGAGTTATTAAATCTTAATGGTCGTTACGCTCAATTTCATGCTAGACAATTTCAAGATTAATCTATTTGGCCTTAGGGAATGGGGGTGTATCTCTAGAATTGGGCCTTATTTCTGATTTTATCACTCAATCCAAGCTTTTGGGGGGTTCTACCCCCCAAACCCCTAGGGCTGATTCATTCTCCCATCAGAATATCAAAAGTAAAAGCGATCACAGTCAGGTAAAATGAGAAGTGACC
>VYKV01000088.1_pt1 | contig 11186 bp, 8 predicted proteins | sample 5114461 | NCBI WGS metagenome assembly VYKV01 (sample SAMN12291816, study PRJNA351875) | freshwater metagenome | isolation source: freshwater lake | place: USA: Michigan, Gull Lake | collected 2011-07-05 | reverse complement strand
GCAACTAGCCCTTCGCTCATGGGTCTGGCAGCCCATACCGCATCAGCGGCGCAGCCTTCAGCTGACTTTGCCGCTTTGGCTAAAGACGAGACCTATTGGACCCAAGCTGTCGGACAGCACTACACGCGCAATCCCGACTTTATCCAATTGGAGGCAGGAAACTTCGGCTCAATGGCAAGGCCTGTAGAGCGCGCCTATCAAAGCCATATAGAGCGGGTCAATCAGCAAACTTCCTATTTTTCACGTCGTCAGTTTGACCCATTACTGGTCCCTATCCGCCAGAGGGTGGCAGCATCCTTGGGCGTGGATACAGAAGAAATCGCTTTCACCCGTGGCTGCACGGAATCGATGCAAGCCCTGATCAGCGGCTATAACAAATTAAAAGCTGGAGACGGTGTCCTAATCTGCGACCTCGATTATGACGCCATGCAAACCGCTATGCGCTGGCTCAAAGTCAGGCGGGGGGCGCAGATCATTGAGATTGGGATACCAGAACCTGCGAGCGTCGCAGGCATTCTAGGCACCTATCGCGCAGCGTTGACCGCCAACCCACAAGTAAAACTCATGCTGGTGACCCATGTCAGTCATCGAACTGGTCTCGTGATGCCAGTCGCTGAGCTTGTAGCGCTTGCTAAGTCGCGCGGCGTCGATGTGCTCCTCGATAGTGGCCATGCTTGGGGCCAGTTAGACTTTAACTTGCGTGATCTTGGGGTCGAGTTTGCGGGTTTTTCCGCCCACAAATGGATTGGCGCCCCGGTCGGCGTCGGTGTGCTTTACATAAAAAAGGCCCGGCTCGACGACATTGACGATTATATGGACATTGATGCGCACGCGACCCGCCAGATAGAGACCAAAATCCATACAGGCACAGCCAATTTCGCGGCCTTTCTCGCGCTCAAGGACGCGCTTGATTTCCACGAAGCCATTGGTGTCACAGCCAAGGAAGCCCGTCTGCGCTATCTGCGAGATTTGTGGACAACCCAGCTTGCCGATCATGAAAGGATTTCCGTCCTAACACCCTCCGATCCTCGACTGACCTGCGGGCTGACGTCATTTCGATTTAAGGGCGAAACCACTTCGGCAGCAAACCGAGCACGCGCTGCCAAATTATTGAGCGATTTCAATATTTTCGCAGTTCACCGCAATGGTGTGGCATCTGGGGCCTGCGTTCGTGTGACGCCCACGATGTTCACGCCAAAGAGCGATATCGACCAACTCGTTACCGCCCTTGTGCGCATGGCACGTGACGTTTAGCGACTTTTCGGAACTCAGCCGATAGACTCAACTTCTGACCTTGCTTTGGTCAAGGAGATCGCATTTAGATTGGCCGGCCGTTCTGGCATCCAAACGCCAACCTATGCGTTGGTGACGGTCGCCACGCGTGCCATTATGCTATCAAAGCGTTTTGATCGGCCAGGCATTTACCGCATACCTTTTTTGTCGGCGATGGCCATGACAGCCTCGCGCGACGGGCAAGCCGGTTCCTATCCGGAATTAGTCGACGCTTTGGGCGTACATGGTGCCCAAGCACGTCTCGACTCCAGTCAACTTTATCGCCGGGTTATTTTAAATGTCATGATATCCAATGTTGACGATCACTTGCGAAATCACGGGTTTCTATGGGCCGGAAAAGCCGGATGGATACTCTCACCAGCTTATGACCTAAATCCGGTTCCAACAGACCTTAAGCCCCGCATCCTATCTCCAAATATCGATCTGGAGGAGGCTACCTGCTCGCTCGACCTATTGGAAGGCGCTTGTGGTTACTTCGGTTTGGGCTTGAAAGAAGCGCGAATGATTATTCGCGAAGTCGCCCAAGTCACAAAAGGCTGGCGGGGGATTGCAGTCGAGGTCGGTGCCAAGGCTTCAGAGATGAACCGAATGGCGACTGCTTTTGAACATGAGTTTTTTGAATCGCGCATTGAAGCTTCAATAAATCACGACCTAGCCGTTTGTATTGTCGGCACCCTAAAACTATAACTTGACCTCCTGAACGCAAGCCCATTTGGAGCATTTAATGGCATTAGGCTATGTTCCCCTGAAAATTAAAATACTGATTTATAGGGAAAAATGGTGGAGCCAAGGGGAGTCGAACCCCTGACCTCTTGAATGCCATCAGGAGGTCAAGCATTTTCCAGATTTTTCCAAATTTTTCGTATTTATATGTTTTATTTCAGTTTTACTGAAATTTGACACCTCGTCATTTTCCTGAAAATACCCTCGAATTCCCTCCCGTTGGTATCGGGGTGGTATCGGCGTGACCTCTTAAAGGATTGCACAAGAGGTCAAGTGGAGTTTAAACTAGGCCATGCAAGATCGGGTAAAACTGACAAAACGATATATTGATGCGCAGACGCCGGACCCAGAGAAAGAGCGCTGGATCTGGGATAGCGAAGTGCGCGGATTGTTCCTGCGCATCTATCAAAGTGGCGAAAAGCGCTTTGCCATGAAGTTCAGAGTTGGCCGTCAGCAGAAGGTCTTCACGATTGGGACTGTCGGTTCACCATGGACCATCGAGACAGCCCGCGAGCATGCCAAGGAGCAATTGCGCGACGCCTCTCTTGGGGTGGATCCGCAGAAGCGCAAGGCAGCTGCACGGGCAGAGCTCACGGTGTCAGAGCTCATTGATCGCTACTTGAAGGAAGGGCCAGCCGATAAGCCAAACAAACGTGCTGCGACCTGGGAGCAGGATCGATCAAGCCTGCACTCCCACATTCGGCCTCTGCTGGGTAGTCGCATCGCTGCTCACTTGAAACCGTCTGATCTTGCAAAGGCTCAAAGCGAAATCGCGGCGGGCAAGACGGCGGTTTCCGCGTTGAGTGGCAAAAAGCGCGGGCGGCTCAACATAACGGGTGGCAAGACGACCGCATCACGCTGCACCATCATTTTTCAAGCAATGATGGCCTGGGCTGTGAGTCGGAAGATCCTAGTTAGCCATCCAACTTTGGGTGTGGTGCGCTATAAGATCGAAAAGCGCGAGCGCTTCATCAGCGTTGATGAAGTCCAAAAGATATTTGAAGCAACGGAACGTCTTGAGAAGCGCGGTGAGGTCCGATCTGAATTCGGCCTCATCATTCGATTATTGATCCTGACCGGCGCGCGTCGAGGTGAGATCCAAGGCCTCCAGTGGCGCGAAGTCGATTTGGCTCGGCGCTCTATTGTTCTGCCCGATGCCAGATCAAAGACTGGCGCGCGCCGAATTCCACTATCAGATGCGGCCATCGAGGTGCTGGAGGGGATTAAAAGGAAGGGAGACTTTGTCTTCCCCGCCAACCGAGCCAATTCGGCTTCTGGTCATACAGTTGGACTACCTCGCGCATGGCGCGCTATCCGTGAAGAAGCCGGTCTAGATGACCTCCGGATCCACGATTTACGACACTCGTTTGCGTCTTTTGCTGCGGAAGCCGGAGCCAGTCTGCAGCTGATCGGGAAGGCCTTAGGGCACACCCAGCTGCGAACAACCGAACGCTATGCACACCTTCGTGATGATCCGTTGCATGCTTTGGTCAATGAGATTGGAGAGCGGGTGAAGGGGGCCGCAGACCGTCCTGACAGCCGACTAAAGGCCTCTTGCTGAATGCTTGGTCTGCAATGAGCCTTGGGCTGTCATCTGCTGGGCATGGACCAATTCTCTAAAACAGACACTTTATGGGCCAAGCGGTGGCCACACTTCAGCCCATGTGAGCAACCTGCAAAAATTGGCCGGGTTCTTGGCTGCTGGGCCAGCGGCACGCAAGCCATGGTTTACCGAGCCGAGTCCATTTTAAGGGCTCACGAAATCGCTGGCGGGCTTGATCCATTAAGGGATGGGCCCGCAACAGCTGGGGCGGCAGCGTCGGTTTAGCTTCGTGCCGCTTTAATCGCTGCGTTTCGGCTTCGGACTCCAATAAAGGCGACTTTGATTAAAATTCTTTACAACATTCAGAATTTGGGTTGACAGAGGCGAGGATGACCATAGGATGTGGACAAATTGGTAGTCGCGAATTCTGGCGGTCTAGAACCAGTCGGTTTACGGTATGTGTTTTACATTATGAAAGCAGGGGCTTCCTGCCCACAACTTGCATTTCAATGGAGTGTCAGACTTTGGTGCAAAAGCACAGAAACCAGTTTGATGTCTTGGCCGCCGCTGCACAGCTGGCTTCTGCAATATCCCCTGGTTCGGCGACGAGAGTAGAAATTAGGTGGGATTGGCGAGCGAGCGACTTTGTGTTGTCGCCCATTGCTAGGGCTACACACAAGGCGGGGAGGGAGAGGTGACAAGCGCGAAACTGAAACGCCTAGTCTCGACCCAGCTACACCCGTTGATTTGGGTGATCGTCAAAGTAACTATTTTGATAGTTTTATTGATCGGCGCTTTATTGTTCTATCAAATGTATTCGCTGAATCGGTTGTATAATGATTGGGCAAAGCAACCAGCCGACCTTTTTAGTACAACCAGTGGAATTTCTCCAGCAATTCCAAATAGCGCACATTTTTTGCGGCACCTCGAATATAAGATGAACCCTGCTTCCGATGATAGGGTGTTTGATGCCGCTTCTTCTGAAATTGAGAAAAAGTGTGACGTTGGTTTCGCAAGCATGAGGATGGCATCATACAGTCGTTGTGATGTGACGCCGGGCTGGCAACCGCATTTTAGGCGTGGCGTTGAAAATCAATGCGCAATAGGTACGCCGGCGTTCTTGACGCTGTTTGAGACCAAGGAATTTAAGGACTCTTTTCGGCCCGTTGATGCCGAAGCCCAGACCAAAATTATTCAAAAGCTGCAATGTGAATGGCAGCAAGGGGACCAAATTGCGCTACTTCGTTTGATGCAAATGAGCCTCATAATGAAAGTCCAGCCAATTCACGGCCGTGCATCAAGCTCTAGCGTTCCAGATATTTGCATACCTACAGTTGCGACTTTCAAGCTTTTGCAAAAAGGCAATAAAGCCTGGCTCTGTGCAGCCCAGATTTCTGGGAACAACCAGAGTAAGGCGCTTCGCGACCTATACTTTGAAGATCTTTGGCGTGAATTTTACCAACGTTTCGGCGATTGGAAAACCGCTGAAGAAAAATCAGATTGCAATGATGAGATTGGTGTCCGCGCCGTCAATAATTATTGTGGAATAACCGCGATTTGGATGCTTGCTCTTCTTCTTCATGAGCGGGGTGATTGGGAGCTAACCGACGCGCAGCTTCGTTCAGCAAACTCACTCATTGAAAAGAGATATGGCAAGAGCTTTTCAACAGTTTTGTCGGAGATAAAAGATGCCCCAACAATGGACGATTAGGCGTGTAGGCAATGGCACTTTTGTGTTTGTTCCACCGGACGGTGCAAGCGTTCCTCGGATAAGGTTGCATGTACCAAGAAATCAAGTTTCCGCAAATAATTATAGAATCGCAGCAAATACCGTTGTAAATGGCTCAATTGAGCAAACCATGCTCTCAGTTGTTAACCAGCTTTGGCGTGACGAGAGTGGTACATTTGCCAGCTTGTTGAATTCGATGACTTCAAGGAATAAAACAGTCCCTACGTTCGTCAACGGTCTGGGATTGTCGACGACTGTTCCTTTGGAAATAGACATTTACGCCTCAACTTCTACGAATTTGCACCCCAACGACGTAAGAAGGTTTTTGCCAACGGTTGATGATGAAGGCGTCGGTGCTATCGGCGACGCCGACTTTAGAGGGGTAAGCAACTTTGTACAAGGTCAGCCTCGATCACGTGTCCAAAATTTCCTTGGAATTGACGGTAAAATTAGATTGAATCTAACCAAATTAAGCAGCAGGGTAGAGGAATATAGAGCTGCATTCCAAGCAATTGGTGCGCCAAGAAACAATGACGAGCTGGTGAAGCTCGCAGCCTCAATTACAATACTTCATGAGTTTGTTCATCTTGAGTTTGGGGGGCACCGAAGCGGTTATGTCCCATACTTGACACAGCCAGAGCAAGTTCAATGGATGTTAAGTTATGATCCAGCATATGCTAAGCCGATCGATGTAGCTTATAATTCCGGTGTCCCGATCAGAGATCCGCTAACAGGTGCCTGGATCACCAAAGACAATAGTACAATTTCGCAGTATCGTTTCGCTCAAATGAGTGATGTGGTTTCGGGTCTGAATTTGCCTTCTGCACCAGGAGCTGTGGTTGTCGGCCGACGGCGGGGTGGTAGGAAGAGAGCACACGATGCCGATTTCAGGGCAAATGAGAACTGGACAAGGCTACCAGCCTACTCGACCTCGTCGCAAGCGCTTGTAGCTACTTCGGCTTGAGCCTGAAGGAGGTGCTATTGATAATTCACGAAGTCGCTCAAGTCACCAAAGGTTGGCGCGCGATTACAGCCGAAGTCAGCGCTAAAAAATCAGAAATAAGCCGAATGGCGTATGCTCTTGAACATGAGAACCTAAGCCGCGCATTGAAGCTTTGACAAATCGCTAACCGTCTGTTTGCATTCGCTGAGCTCCCAAACCATAACTTGACCTCTTGAACGCAAGCCAGTTTAGGGAAAAAATGGTGCTAAGCCACCTTAGTTGAAAAATTAAAATACTGATTTATATAGAAAAATGGTGGAGCCAAGGGGAGTCGAACCCCTGACCTCTTGAATGCCATTCAAGCGCTCTACCAACTGAGCTATGGCCCCATCTGGTTTGGAAGTTTAGTCCAAACGGATCGAGTTGTGGGCTCCACCGAACCCACAAGAGGGCCGCGTATAGACGTCTCGGCGGAGGGGATCAAGACGGGCGTCGCAGCGGCGCTGCAGCGAGCGATGTGAGCCTTCGCTCGCGACCAGCATTTCTTGCTAAAGAAGGTGTCAGAAACGCAAAAGGCCCGCCTTCACCACGGATCGCGGCGAGGGCGGGCCTTTTTTTATCGTGTTGCGCGCCCAAGGGTGGCGCGGGCTTTACGCCTTAGCGGGGGTCGACGTCATCATCGTCCGGACCTGGGATGTCGCCTAGATCGTCGTCGATGAGGTCTTCGTCATCTTCCAAGAACGGCACTTCATCGTCGCCTGCGGTTGGATCATCATCGTCCAGCTCTTGCTCGGAGAAGCCTTCGGGCACATCTGCGCCGCCGGTGCCTTGATTGATCGGGTCAGATTCTTCATCGTCATCGAGTTCGAGTGGCGCTTGGTCAACGGCTGCTGCGTCGAGCTCTGCCGTGACTTCTTCATGCTCCATTTCGTCCTCGTCCATATCTGGATCGACGACCTTTGCGGGTGCGTCTTCGTCGTCTTCCTCTGCGGCCGCAGCCAGTTTGGGGTCAAACGCGGTCAGACGTGCTTTGGCGCGACGGGCCTTGACGGCCTCATCATCGGGATCAAACACATTGGAACACTTTGGGCACTCTGCAGGCCGTTTGTGTAAGTCATAAAATTTTGCGCCGCAGGCGGGGCACAATTGTTTTTCGCCAAGGTCAATTTTAGGCACTGTTGGGGCTCCACTGGCCGATCGCCACATTGGGAAGGTAATCTAAGGGCGCAGCGCTTGCCACGTAAGTGTGACGCTGTCAAAACCTATGCTGCAGTCCAATGTAATTAGGCGGAAGATTGGGTGCGCAACTGGCCTAAAACATCAAAAAAGGTCGGAAACGTCTTGGAGGTGCAGGCCGGGTCCTCAATCGTCACACCTTCATTGGCCAAACCGGCTATTGCCAGCGACATGGCCATGCGGTGGTCATCATAGGTCGCGACTTGAGCGGACTTTAGTTTTGCGGGCCGGATCAACAGGCCGTCTTGGCGTTCATCCAGATCCGCCCCCATGGCGCGCAATTGGGTCGCCATGGCGTGCACACGGTCGGTTTCTTTCCAGCGCATGTGCTCAACCCCGGTGATCAGGACAGGACTGGACGCGTTGGAGGCGATGGCGGCGAGCGTTGGTGCCGTGTCGGAAATCGCATTCATATTGATTTCGAGGCCGTTGAGTTGGGCAGGGCCTGTCACCGTCAGGCCTGCAGCACTTTCTTCCACCTTAGCGCCCATCCCGGCCAAAGCATCGACAAAGAGGGCATCACCTTGAAGGGCTTTGCGAGATAAGCCCGGAATTGTGACCCGCCCGCCGGTGACGGCAGCGGCAGCAAAGAAATAAGATGCGCTGGAGGCATCAGGCTCGACCGCATAGCGCGCCTTAGCTTGATAGGTTTGGTCTGCCGCAACGCGTAAGCGCTGGGGCTCTGGTCGCTCGACAGTCACCCCCCAATCGGCCATCATGTCGATTGTCATCGCGATATAGGGTTCAGACACGATGGGGCCGGTCAGCACAAGGTCAGTGTCGGCTTTGGCAAAAGGGGCGACCATCAGGGCGGCGCTCACCTGTTGGCTAGAGCGCTGCGGGTCAAGTTCGAGGTGACCACCGGGGAGGCCGGAACCCAGAAGACTCAGAGGGAAATGGCCCCGTGCGCCTTCAAAGCTGATCTTAGCACCTTGGGCTTCAAGCACATCTAAGAGGTCGCCCATGGGGCGCTTACGCATGGCGGCGACCCCGTCAAACCGAACAGGGGCAAGGCCAAGCGCACTCAAAGCCAGAAGAAAGCGTGCGGCCGTCCCGGCATTGCCGACGAATAGATCTGCCGCGCCACCTTTGGGCGCGGGTAATTGGCCACAACAGCCCGCCACTTCGAAGATAGCGGCGGCAGGGTCATGGGAAACATCAAAGCCCAAAGCGTTCAGGCAACTGGCGAAAATTCGGGTATCGTCGCTGTCGAGCGCGCCGGTCAAAACCGATTGGCCATCTGCTAGGGCAGCCAAAAGCAAGGCCCGATTATTGATGCTCTTGGAGCCTGGGACCGTTACGGTGCCACGGGCTGGGGCTTTGAAGCTGGGGATGAACAAGGTTTCCATCAGCGCTTCTTAAGGTCGGAGGCATACAAAATAAAGGCACATTGCGGCATGAGTGCTTTGATTTAGCGGGCATGTGCCAGTTCGGTTGCATTTGCTGTTTGGCAGCGACAGACAAGCTTGATAGGACCGCGCTCGAAACTCAGCACCCTAAAATCTAGCCAACGGGCACCCAATTCATGATTATCGCTGTCGATGGCCCCTTGGCTGCTGGAAAGGGTACGATCTCTAAAGCCTTGGCAGAGCTCTATGGCCTACCCCACATGGATACGGGTAAGCTTTATCGCGGCGTTGCTTATCGTCTCCTGTCTGCTGGTCATGCACCTCAAGATGCCGACACTGCCGCCGAAGTCGCGCGAAACCTGTCGATGGCGGGGATTGAGGATGCGGATTTGCGGACAGCTCAAGTCGGAGCGGCGGCTTCTGTCGTGGCGGCCAATCTAGCGGTGCGGCAAGCTTTATTCGATCTGCAACGCAATTTCGCCCTGCAAGCAGGTGGGGCTGTTCTAGATGGCCGCGATATTGGCACGGTGGTGTGCCCAGAAGCCGATGTTAAGCTCTATATCTCGGCTAGCCCGGAAGAGCGCGCGCGGCGCCGCCAGATGGAACTGGAAGCCTTAGGGGAAGTTATCTCTCTTGAGGCAATGCTGGCGCAAACACTTGAACGCGACGCCCGCGATTCCGGGCGCGCAGATGCGCCTTTAAAGCCCGCTGAAGACTCCCACTTGCTCGATACGACTGGTCTGAGTATAGAGGCGGCTGTGGATAAAGCCCGATTGATCGTGGAACAGGTGCGTTTGGCCAAAAGCTAGACAAGCTTTCCTCGAAATTCCAACAATCGTGTGATCTGCAGTAAACATGCTAAAATGATACGTCGTAAGACGTGAGGCCCGAAGGCCGCAGGACCTTTCGGGCAAGACCGCCGGAGCCAACCGGCAGGCCTGCTTTCATCTATTCGGAGACTGATACACACATGAGCGACACGCTCCTTAACCCGAGCCGGGACGATTTCTCGGCACTCCTTGAAGAATCCTTTGGTGCCCGTGGTGGCTTGACCGAAGGCAAAGTCATTTCCGCAACCGTTGTTTCGATCGAAAACGATTTCGTTCTGGTCGACATTGGTTTGAAGACCGAAGGCCGCATTCCGGTGCGCGAATTTGGTCTTGAAGGTTCGTCCTTAAAGGTCAATGACACTGTTGAAGTTTACCTCGACCGGATTGAGAACGCGCTTGGTGAAGCCGTTGTCAGCCGCGAGAAGGCCCGCCGTGAAGAGGCTTGGGGCCGTCTTGAGAAGCTGTTTGCAACCGGTGAGTCGGTTGATGGTGCGATTGTTGGCCGCGTCAAGGGTGGCTTCACGGTTGACCTCGGTGGCGCAAACGCCTTCTTGCCAGGTTCGCAAGTCGACATCCGCCCTGTGCGCGACGTCGGTCCATTGATGAATATCGTCCAGCCATTCTGCATCCTGAAAATGGATCGTCCACGTGGTAACATCGTGGTATCGCGTCGTTCGATCCTCGAACTCGACCGCGCAGAAGCCCGCACCGAAATCGTTGCAGGTCTGGCCGAAGGCGAAATCCGCGATGGCGTTGTCAAGAACATCACCGATTACGGTGCGTTCGTGGACTTGGGCGGCGTCGACGGTCTGTTGCACGTCACCGACATGAGCTGGAAGCGTATCAGCCACCCAAGCCAAGTGCTGAACGTGGGCGACACGGTTCAAGTTCAGATCGTCAAGATCAACCCAGATACCCAGCGTATCTCCTTGGGCATGAAGCAATTGCTGTCAGATCCTTGGGATGGGGCAGAAGCCAAATACCCAGTTGGCGCGCGTTATTCGGGCGTTATCACCAACATCACCGATTATGGTGCGTTTGTGGAATTGGAATCTGGCGTCGAAGGCTTGGTCCACGTGTCCGAAATGTCTTGGACCAAAAAGACCTTGCATCCTTCCAAGATCGTCAACCCTGGCGATCCAGTCGACGTGATCGTGATCGATGTGGATGGCGACAAGCGCCGCATCTCGCTGGGCATGAAGCAAGCTCAACCCAATCCTTGGGATGCGTTTGTTACTGAGTTCCCAGTTGGTTCGACCCTCACGGGCGAAATCAAGAACATCACCGAGTTCGGTTTGTTTGTTGGCGTCAATGAAGAGTTGGACGGCATGGTTCACATGTCGGACATCGACTGGAACCAAGCCGGCGAAGAAGCCATCAAGAACTATAAGCGCGGCGACATGGTCGAAGCCAAGGTTCTCGATGTGGACGTTGAGAAAGAGCGTATCTCGCTCGGCATCAAGCAAGTCTCGTCTGATCCATTCGCAACTGAGACTTTGAAGCGCGGCCAAACGGTAACTTGTACCGTGACCGAGATCGC
>VYKV01000120.1_pt1 | contig 11191 bp, 10 predicted proteins | sample 5114461 | NCBI WGS metagenome assembly VYKV01 (sample SAMN12291816, study PRJNA351875) | freshwater metagenome | isolation source: freshwater lake | place: USA: Michigan, Gull Lake | collected 2011-07-05 | reverse complement strand
AACCAATAGGCTTTTTCCATGGGGAGCATTTTAGCATATATTTGGTAAATGTGCTAGTATTTAACGGTAAAGCCGTCGTAGAACGACGGGGTTTCAGACCCAAATTTTCGATGACGTTTATGGCTGGAACTTTGCCAATGGCAATAATAACACTTTAGATGGCAACCGCCATGGTACTCATGTGGCGGGAACCATTGCTGCTGGTAATAATGGTTTCGGAGCCACTGGTGTGGCCTACAATTCCAGAATTATGCCAGTGAAAGTTTTGAGCGATTCCGGTAGTGGCAGCTATAGTGGCGTTGCCCAAGGAATTCGCTACGCGGTAGATAACGGTGCTGATGTAATTAATATGAGTTTGGGGGGTGGTAGCACTGACAGTGCAGTTCAATCGGCCCTCCAGTATGCCAGCAGTCGCGGTGTTATCGTGGTTATGGCCGCCGGTAATGAGGGGGCAGCTCAACCCGGTTATCCCGCTTCCAGCGCCACCTTTTGGGGTCTTGCCGTCGGTGCCGTTAATAGTTCTAACCAGATGGCTTCCTTCTCCAATCGTGCTGGCTCTAATTCCTCAATGATGTATGTCACTGCCCCCGGCGTGCAAGTGTATTCTACTCTCCCTAATGGTAGCTATGGTTTCTTGAGTGGAACCTCCATGGCAGCACCTCATGTAGCTGGAGTGGTGGCCTTAATGTTGAATGCCAATCCTAATCTGACCGATGCTCAAGTACGTCAAATTATTACTGCCACAGCAGGTAATGTCGCCTAAAACTTGGCTGTTTTTCGGCCTCAGATTTCTTATCTTCAGCCATCAGCGAAAAGCTGATGGCTGATTCCTAGGTCTCAGACAAAAAAAACTCGTTTACTTTTCGGTAAACGAGTTTACTTTCCATGATACCATTAATAGTCCTTTGAGTTATTTGGCAACTGCTACCGCCGCTTTGACGGTCTGAGGCTGGGGCTGCAGGTCGCGCAAACTTGGGAAAAGGAAGTGGTTTTCCTCCACATATTGCGCTCCAAACAGTCCTTTTTCAGCCCAGAAATAGCGATCGGTTGTATGCTCGTTACGCTTAACAATCAATAAAGCTGGTGGGCTAATGCCTATAGCTTGAATGTACTTGCGCGCCGCAGTTACAGGTTTATCTTCGCCACTTTCAATACTATACTGGGGTATGAGTTCAAGTATCTTACGTCCTTCTTGACGACGGCGACTTTTACGTTTCCGTTTTCTGGCCAACCCAATTACCTCCTGTTTTGGCTAATCGCTGTAATGGTAATGATAGTTACAAAAGCCGTAGCGATTATATCCCTTCTAGACCAAGAAATCAAGTGTCCCTCACAAACTTAATTCCAGACAAGTTTGACTAGAAGCTAGACTGAGACTAGGTTTAAGTTTTTCTGACGAAAACACTGCCCCAAATCCCGATACAAAACTTATTATTCTTAAACTTTTTTTAATATATACCGTGAGCCACCCCGAAAATAGTGACCAAACCCTTGTCCTAATTGCTTTTTGCCGGTTGCCCTCGACTCAAGAGGAGGGTCATTCTCCCCTATGTAAACTGGGAAACAAAACTCGCAACCCTAGCTGTATCTAGGTTTTCTGATTTTTTACTTTTTACTTTCTTGGTATGCCCTTCTCCTCCCCCTCCCGGACTCCCCTGAGTGATGATTTTATTGCCCTCTGTCAGGCACAGATGGAACTTTTGCGAGAGCAAATGGAAACGGACAGAAGTGCGGTTTATTTAAATGAACCTTTATCGAGTAATTTAATTCCAGTCGTTGTTTATCCGCCTTTTAATCCCCCTTCTCCCCAAAAAAAGCGGCTTTCCTTACAATCGGGGCAACCGGCGGCAGACTTGTTAACTGCGGTTAAGTTAGAAGATTTATCCCACCTCTGGGGTAATCAGGAGACCGTCAGCAGTCATCGCTTGTTTTTACCCTTAATGTATGAAGAGGGCATGATCGGATTATTGGTGACAACCAGAGAAAAACGACCTTGGCAAAGTTGGGAATTAACCCGGATGGAAAAAATCACCCAAACCCTCGCTTTGGCCTGTGTACTCGATCGCCAATTGGGAGAAGAACGTTATTATCGACAATGGCAAAGTCAGCGCCTCGATACCTTTCTCCATCAAATCCGCAATCCTCTCACCGCTTTAAAAACCTTTGGTAAACTTCTGCTCAAAAGGCTTTTAGCCGAAGAAGGTAACGATCCTGCCATTACTGGTATCCTGAGGGAAAGCGATCGAGTTCGGGACTTAATCGCCGAATTTGAGGCACAAATTGAGCAAGAAAGCGAAAATTACCCCACTGTCGATATTCCTCTCCTGCAAGCGCAATCTTCCCCCACCGCCTTTCTCTTGCCTGCTGACAGCAGCCAACTAACTCCGATCGATCTCCATGATATTCTCGATCCGCTGCTCCTTTCGGCCCAAGCGGTAGCCAAAGAGAGAAATCTCCGTCTAGAAACGATTCACGGGGAAGACATACCACTTATTTGCGCCAATATCCCCGGTTTGCGGGAAGTATTCAGCAATTTAATTGATAATGCCCTCAAATATACTCCTGCTGGCGGAAAAGTCATCGTCGAGGTGCAGAATGTTAAGAATAGTGTAGAAATTGTTTTTAAAGACACGGGTTATGGTATAGCGAGGAGCGATCAAGAAAGAATTTTTCAACGTCACTACCGGGGGGTGCAAGCAGGGGGAGATATACCCGGTACAGGATTGGGTTTAGCGATCGCAAAAGAATTAATTACCAGCATGGGGGGGACGATTGAATTTATCAGTCCCAATCCCGAGCAAACAAGTTCCCTCTACCCCGGCACGGTTTTTCGGGTTCATATACCAGTTATACCCGATGATAACCTCAGTATAGAGGGATGATCTGGTCGTCAATTCTGCCTATTTTCTCGATCGGGAGATTCCTGGGGCGATCGGTTAAAATATATGGAAAATATCAGTGTCAATGGTAACTTGGCTGTGAACCAAAGAATTAACAGTAGCTAGAGACAATCAATTACACACATCTAAGTAGGGTTTGCTGAATAAATCTAAAAACCTTATCCAACAAGGTTTTTAGACTTTTTTCCCCTCAAAAAGTGCCGCCCCTTGGAGTGATTGGGGGGAAAATTCAGGGACTTTTTCCCTGAAAATTAGGTAATTGACCACCTGAAAATGGGTAAAACCCCACACCCCAACCCCCACCGAAAAACTTTTTGCTGCAGACCCTAAGTAACTCTTGCCTTTTGCCCCTTGCATGAGTGCCTATCCTAACCAAGAAGTTAATTTTGTCCTATTACTTAAATTATGCCGACTATCGAACAATTAGAACCCGCTAATAAGGCCGATGTGGTAGTATATATGCCCTACTATGCCAAGGACAAATATAGTATCCTGCCCTATGCGATCGCTTTGTATCAAGCAGGAGCTTTAGAAGGTCATCGTCGCATAGAAAACAGTCAAGGGATTCCCTTTGTAGCGTCTTGGTATGTATCAAAATTGCCCTCGGAATTGACCCGTTGTCGTTTACAATTTGAAGGACAGGCCGACCTAAGCTATGAGATGACGATTATTAACGCCGAGTTGATCGAATACCTCATCGATGCGATTAAAACCTTTAAGCAGCTAGGTTCAGCCGACTTTTCGCAGGGATTTTATCGGAAACTGCTGCGATTTGAAGAATAAAAGTCGGGATTTTACGGGTTAAAAAGGAGCAAATCGTGGCGAAATCAGCCAAATCTATACTCATATCTTCCCTGGAACCCCTCAGTGGTAAATCGGGAACTATCGTCGGTTTAGCGCATCTCTTGCGGCAAAAAGGCCTAGAGATAAGTTACGGCAAACCAGTGGGCAATTGTCCGGGCTACGTCGATGGGCAATTGGTCGATGAGGATGTAGAATTTATCCGGCAATTACTAGAATTATCCCCCGATCAGCTGCGTTTCCCCCTGATCTATACAGATGTGGATTCCGTTGCTAAACGTCTGCAAGGTGCAGATAAACAGGACTACGGCAATATTCTTGCTGGCTATCTCGATCGGGTTAACAGTGATATTACCCTCCTCGAAGGGCCGGGGACTCTCTGGGAAGGGAGTATTTTTCAGTTATCGATGGGGGAGATGGCCAAAATTCTCCAGACTCCGATCCTATTGGTGGCCCGCTATAGTTCTCCCCTAATTGCCGAGAGTCTGCTGAAAGCAAGAGAGGAATTAAATAATCAGCTGCTGGGGGTAGTAATTAGCGATATCCCGGCCGATGATTGGGAGGAAGTACAATCTCTCCTTAAACCCTATCTGGTAAGCCAAGGTGTGGAAGTTTTAGGACTGTTACCCGCTAGTAAACTGCTGCGTAGTATTAGTGTTCGGGAAATTGTCCATCTTTTAGAGGCCAAAGTATTATGTCGGCCCGATCGTTTGGATTGGATGGTAGAAAGTTTAGCGATCGGGGCAATGAATGTCAACGCCGCTTTAGAATATTTTCGCAAGGGGGAAAATATGGCCGTGATTACGGGGGGCGATCGCACAGACCTACAGTTAGCTGCCCTAGAAACTTCCACCACCTGTTTAATCTTAACTGGTTCTATCTCTCCAGAGCCCCTGATTTTGGGCCGGGCTGAGGATTTAGAAGTACCGATTCTCTCGGTAAATTTAGATACTCTCACCACCGTGGAAATCGTCGATCAGGCCTTCGGGAAGATTCGCTTACAGGAACAGGTAAAAGTCGCTTGTATTCGAGAATTAATGGAGGAATATTTCCAGATCGATCGCCTGTTAGAAAAGTTAGCAATAGGGGCGTAATTTCTCCCCGGCTGCCGAGAATTTCATTGGAAACCCCTTCATGAGTCTATCATCCTCCCCTGTGTCCCCTCCGGTCAAAGAAAATGACTGGAGCTTATTATTAAGATTACTTCCCTACGCAAAAAAGCAAAAAGCCCTGCTATTCTGGTCATTAATACTTCTTTTTCCCCTATCTCTCACAGGGGCGATCCAACCCTTAATTATCGGTCAAGCGGTCTCCCTTTTGCAAAAGGAACAAACTTGGGATTTTTTGGCTCGAATGCCCTTAATAGCAGCCATTAATACCCTAATTATTATCCTCTCGGTTTCGATTATTTTACGACTGATTTTAGGGACAATGCAAGGTTATCTAGTGCAGAAAGTCGGTCAGTCAATTACTGCTAATGTCCGGGAAGATTTATTTACCCATGTCACCTCCCTTTCCTCCAGTTTTTTTGATCGCTCTCCCGTGGGACGTTTAGTCACTCGTTTAACCAGCGATGTGGAAGCATTAGGAGAAGTTTTTGCTAGTGGGGCGATCGGAGTTGTCAGTGATTTGGTCAATATTTTAGTTATTATCATCACCATGTTTACCCTGCAATGGCAATTAGCTTTATTGTTGGTGTTGATGTTATTTCCCGTCACTGCTTTAATTATCTTTTTTCAAAAACAATACCGCATCGCTAACTATCAAGTCCGCGAGGAATTATCAAAACTTAATGCCCAATTACAGGAAAATGTAGTCGGAGTTAATATTGTTCAATTATTTCGCCGCGAACGCTTTAATGCTGAAATGTTTCGCGCTATCAATACTCAATATCGTCAATCCCTAGATAAAACAATTTTTTATGATTCGGCTGTCTCGTCCACTTTGGAATGGATCGGATTAATTGCCGTGGGAGGAGTATTATGGTTAGGTGGGATTTTTATTCTCCAGAAAACCATTGATTTTGGGGTTTTATCAGCTTTTATTTTATTCTCCCAACGTCTCTTTAATCCCCTGCGTCAGTTTGCCGAAAAATTTACCATGTTTCAAGCGGGTTTTACTGCTATAGAACGAATTGGTGAATTAATTAGTATTCCCATTGAAATCACCGATTCTAACAATTATAAAGAGATTTACTTCCCAGAAAAACGTCAAACTGGCGAGATTATTTTTGAGAATGTTTGGTTTGGTTATAAACCCGATGAATATATTATCAAAGGTCTCAATTTTACCATTCATCCAGGGGAAAAAGTCGCTTTAGTTGGTCCCACCGGTGCGGGAAAAAGTTCGATTATTCGTCTTCTCTGTCGTCTTTACGAACCAAGTAAGGGCAGAATTCTAGTGGATGGTATCGATATCCGTTATCTTCCCCAAGCGGAATTAAGACGTTATATCGGTGTCATTCTCCAAGAAACTTTTCTATTTGCCGGAGATGTTACTCGCAATATTACTTTAGGGGAAAATTATGATTTTGAGCAAGTGAAGGCAGCAGCTAAATTAACTAATATCGATCACTTTATCGAGGAGTTACCCGATGGTTATCATACCCTTTTACGGGAACGGGGCGCAAATTTATCGGGAGGACAAAAACAATTACTCGCTTTTGCGAGAGTCGCTATTCGTAATCCCGAAATTTTAGTTTTAGATGAAGCTACCGCTAGTTTAGACGTGGGGACAGAAGTATTAATTCAAGAAGCTTTAGAACAGATTCTAGTCGATCGTACTGCTATTATTATCGCCCATCGTCTCTCTACTATTCGCGATGTCGATCGAATTCTTGTCCTTAAACGCGGGGAATTAGTCGAATCGGGAACCCATGAAGATTTATTAACCAAAGACGGCCTCTACGCTAGTTTATATAAACTGCAAATGTTAGGCACAGATATTTAACAGTTATCAGTGATCAGTTACCAGTTATCAGTCATCAGTTATGAGATTAAAGTGATAAGTTTTAAGTTTTAAGCTTTAAATGATATTATTCGCCGATCAATCTTCACTAATTACCAATTACTGTTTACTGATTACTGATTACTGACAAATCCCCCCACTTCCCCACTTCCCACAATGTCTTCGCCAGAATCTGCTCCGCTAATATCACAACTGCAAAAAAAAGTCAATAGTTTAGATGTACCATTTTATGCTCCAGGGCATAAGCAGGGGGAAGGAATCGGGGAGGATTTAAGTAATTTACTGGGAAAAAGCGTCTTTAAAGCCGATTTACCCGAATTACCCGACCTTGATAATTTGTTTGCCCCGACGGGAGTGATTAAAGAAGCGCAAATTTTAGCAGCCGAGACATTTGGGGCAGATAAAAGCTGGTTTTTGGTCAATGGTTCCAGTTGTGGCATTATTGCGGCGATTTTAGCCACTTGCGGCCAGGGAGATAAAATTATTTTGGCGAGAAATATTCATAAATCGGCAATTTCAGGCTTAATTCTCTCTGGGGCGCAGCCTATCTTTATCAATCCCGAATATAATCCCACTATCGATCTAAATTTAAATATAACCCCCCAATCCCTCGAAAATGCCCTGAAACTTCATCCCGACACCAAAGCGGTGATGGTAGTCTCTCCCACCTATCAAGGGGTTTGCTGTGACTTAAAAACTATCGCCCAGATTACCGATCATTATTCTATCCCGCTGCTCGTCGATGAGGCTCACGGGGCGCATTTTGCCTTTCATCCCGATTTACCTCCGGCTGCGCTGTCTCTCGGTGCCGATATGGCTATTCAGTCCACCCATAAGGTTTTAGGGGCCTTAACTCAAGCATCAATGTTACACTTAAAAAGCGATCGCATTAGTTCCGAAAAAGTCGATCGAGCCTTACAATTAGTTCAAACCACTAGCCCTAGTTATCTACTTCTCGCTTCTCTTGATAGTGCTAGAAAGCAAATGGCGACGCAAGGACTAGATTTACTGAGCAAAACCCTTGATTTAGCCGCTATCGCCCGAAAAGAACTCAATAAAATTCCTAATATCTCTGTTTTAGACTTTCCCCATTCTATTCCGGGTTGTCACTGGTTCGATCGCACTCGTTTAACGGTAATCGTCAAAGATTTTGGTTTAACTGGTTACGAAATAGACGATATTTTGCGAGAAAAATACGCTGTCACCGCAGAATTACCGACTTTCAGCCAACTTACTTTTATTATCTCCATCGGCAACCATCGAGAACACATTAATCGTCTAATTACTGCTTTTCAATGCCTGAAATCCCCTTCCTCTACCAGTTTACCCCCCACTCCTCCCCCAGTCACGGGAAATTTGGCTATTTCTCCTAGAAAGGCTTTTTTTGCCCCTACAGAGATAGTATCCCGGAAAAATGCCCTCGATCGTCTTAGTGCTGATGTCATCTGTCCCTATCCCCCCGGTATTCCCGTTTTGATGCCGGGAGAGTTAATTTCGCAGGAAATCCTCGACTATCTGCAAACTATTTTAGACCTCGGTGGCACGATTACTGGCGGTAGTGATGATAATTTTGCAACTTTCAGGGTTTTAAAATAATCGCAAAATTATCTGATATATTAGCCGGAAAAAGGCGGTAATAGCAATTGCTCCGATGGCTGCCATCACGGCAATGATAGCAATTTCAGGGAAACTTAGGGTTCCTTGCAGTTCCGTATATAACCAGAAGGCAAAGGAGGTAATTGCTGCTAGAATCGCTAAATCTACCCCTTCAATCACTTTTTTAAATAATGCCAAAACTAAGCCCCCCATGATCATAAAAGCGATGACAATTCCTGCCGAGGGGACTAAACTATTTAAGGCAATTACTAATAATGTCCCCTCAAATCCTGTAAAGGCAGCATTAGCGAAGGTTTCTCCAAGAGAAAAGCGGGAAGTTTTTCTAATCACTGGAGGAGATGGAGGGGATGGAGGAATTGGAGAAGGTGAAGGAGATGGAGGAATTGGAGAAGGTGAAGGAGATGGGGAAAATGGAGGAGGAGGATTTAAAGCGGTTAAAACTTCTCCACAGGATTGAAATCTATCCAGGGGATTTGCTAGTAACATTTTATTGAATACTCTTGCTAAATCTGCACTGATGTTGGGGGCATAATTTTGCCAATTCCAGACCTGTTTTTGCGGATCGTATAGATCATCAGGATCGCGATTAGTTAAGAGCATAACACAGGTAGCTGCTAGGGCATATAAATCCGTGGCTGCCGATACCTGATTGCCTAATTGTTGTTCGGGAGGGGCAAATCCTGCCGAGTAAATTGTTGTGGATTTCTCTTGTGTATTATTGGGATTATTGGTAGCCTGTTTTACTGCCCCAAAATCGAGTAAATAGAGGCGGCCATTTTTGGAGCGCATGATGTTAGATGGTTTTATATCCCGGTGAATGGAACCATTTTCATGAATAAATTTGAGGATAAGAAGTAATTCTTCGAGAATGTTTTTGACTTCACTTTCTTGAAAGGGTTTTTGTTGCTGTTGGAGAATTTCTTCTAAGTTTTTACCGTCGATATATTCCTGGGCCAGATAGAAAAATTGCTCTTCTTCTCCCGTTAATTGATTCTTGACTGTTAAAGGGAAAAAAGCATAGAGATCGGGGATTTGGGGATGTTCTCGTCCTAAATCTTCTAAAACGTGCGCTTCTTGAAAAAATAAGTTTTTCGCTTTTTCTAAAGCTTGCGGACTTAAATTACCGGAAGGTTGAAATTGTTTGAGTACACATTTAGCTTTTTTGGGACTATAACGATCTACTACTAAAAATGCCGCCCCAAATCCTCCTTGTCCCAATAGACGTTCTGGCAAATAACGTCCCCCTAAAATTAATGGCATCCCGCAAGTAGTACAATACTTCTGATCGATCGAGGTTAAGCGATTGTTATCGTCTAGGTCTGGGCATTGATTACGCGGTTTCGGACAGTGGGGACGCGTGCAAATAACTTCCATAGTCACCGTTTCCCTTGGTACTGCTCTTAGTTTAGCTACTACCGGCAATTCGGGTTAAAATTTTTATTCTTGAGAAAGAGTTAAAAAGAGAGTTCGTAGGCCGAGACGGATTCCCATTATACTACAAGGTTAGCAAAAATTTTGGAGTTTGTCAAGTCTTTGGCTGAAAAAAATTCAGCCGGATCTAGCGGTTATCGAAAAAATCGGGTCGACTTGAGCGAAACGGTCTTGAACCATCTACTCCCGTGTCACCTCGTTTTGAGGCTCTTGAAAATATTGCTTTTTTTTCTCAAAGACAGTAAACTCAAATGTATTGTAAATGTATTTCAGATGAATTATGACTCTATATCTAGTAGAGGATGATCGACAAGAAAGGACAAAAGAAGAGGTGAGCGAGATATTGGAGCGCATTGCCACACTCGCATCAAAATCCCAGGGAGAGTTAATCGAAGCCCTAATCGGTGAAAGAGAGGGGCGGTTATTCCTGATTATCAAAGCGATCGATCGCGCCTCCCTCGAACAAGTACTAGAAAACGCTGGGCTAAGTTGGCAACTAATCAAGGAAATGCGCTTGATTGGGCAGGACTTAGCCACTGTGCGAGAGCGCCAAGACAAAGCCAACTATCTAGTACAGTGGAATTTACCCCCGGGGCTAACGATGGAAACTTACCTGCAACGAAAAGCAGAGAAAACCCCCCTTTACGCTCAAGTGCCTGAAGTCAGTTTCGAGCGTACCTATGTTTGCGAAGACTTGAGTAAATGTCTCTGTTTCTACGATAGTCCCGATGAAGCGGCGGTAAAAAGAGCCAGAGAAGTGGTCGGCGCACCTATAGATAGTTTGACCTCGATTGAAAATATTCACCCCTAGGAGAGAACAATGATGCTAGATCGAGGCTCCGAAATCAGTTCTTTTCTAGAAGAAAGAGCCACTGACCTCAACAACGGTACAGCTAATCTCAACCTCGGTTGGGCCCTAACCAAGCTAGGAGAATCGGGCTGGTTCGGCTATGCTATACCTGAAAGCTTAGGGGGCCGGGGTGGCTCCTTATTACAGGCAGTAGAGGCGATCTCCTCTGTGTCCCAATGCTGCCTCACCACCGGTTTTGTTTTCTGGTGTCAGCGCGTCTTCAGCCAATATCTGGCGGCCAGTAATAACACTTACCTACAAAACAAAATTCTACCGGCTGTTCTCAAGGGAGAGATAGCCGGGGCAACAGGACTCTCCAACGCGATGAAGTACCTCGGCGGTATCGAGGAGCTGCGTTTACAAGCAAAGATCGAGGGAGAAAACGTCACTGTTAATGGCTTCCTGCCTTGGGCTTCTAATCTCGACTCTAACGGAGAATTCATAGTGGCCGTTGCCGCTCAAACTACATCTGGACAAACTCTTATTCTCGCCCTTCCCTCTTTCGCAGAGGGGTTAAAACGGGGTGAAGACCTACAATTATTGGGTTTACAAGCTTCCCGCACCAGTACCCTTGAATTCGATCGAGTTCAGTTATCTCACGACTGGATTATCAGCTTGGAAGCAG
>VYKV01000114.1_pt1 | contig 11195 bp, 11 predicted proteins | sample 5114461 | NCBI WGS metagenome assembly VYKV01 (sample SAMN12291816, study PRJNA351875) | freshwater metagenome | isolation source: freshwater lake | place: USA: Michigan, Gull Lake | collected 2011-07-05 | reverse complement strand
AACGTTTAATGAAAAGCAATAAGGGAAAAGATAATGCTGAAAGTTTATTTTCAATTGAAAAAATTCCTGGGGATAATCAAATAAGAAATCTGTTAGAGCCAGTGCCAGCCTCTACTGTCTCTAGGACTTTTCAAAAAGTCTATCAATGGTTAAAGGAAAAGGGAGTTTTGAAAAAGTTTCTCTACTTAGGGTCTGCTGAAAAAGTTTTTCGGTGGGGGTTGGGGGTTGGGGGTTGGGGTGTGGGGTGTGGGGTTTTACCCATTTTCAGGTGGTCAATTACCTAATTTTCAGGGAAAAAGTCCCGGAATTTTCCCCCCAATCACTCCAAGTGTCGGCACTTTTTGAGGGAAAAAAAGTCTAAAAACCTTGTTGGATAAGGTTTTTAGATTTATTCAGCAAACCCTACTTAGATGGAGAAATTTTAGTGGCATTAGATGGCACAGAAATTTCTCATCTAAGAAAATTAATTGCCCTCATTGTAATTGTCGTAATCATCGAAAGGGAACTACAACTTATTTTCATGGCTGTGTCACACCTAGGGTGGTTTCTCCTAATCAAAAACAAGTAATTAATTTAGAGCCAGAATTCATTAAAAAAACAAGATGGGCATCAAAAACAAGACTGTGAAAATGCGGCCGAATTTGCCGCCCAAATTGGCACAGCTAGGGATAAAAGACTGAGAAAGAGATAAAAAGCAGGATGAAGGATTAAGATGCGGTCTTTTTCGATTTAGGCGGGGCAGAATAGCGTTTAAAATTGCCCCAAAACCCAGAGCGACCCTTCCAGGAGTCAGAGAGTTTTGTGGAAGAGGCTTCTGCCAAGGTAAAGGATTATCTTGTACTATCTCACGAGCCAGCCATAACTACCAAGTCAGTAGAGGCATCAAATCGCTCCAAGATTGCCCTTGTTCGGGAGTTGAAAGTTTGGGTAAAGTCCAGTGTAATCTTTGCTTGGCGAAGCGATTCGAGTGATCGATGTTAATGGGACTTAGGCGTTTTCATTTTCCTTGATATATCTGGGTTTCAGCGATTTTGGGCTTGGTCGAAGTAAATCCCAAGCGGGGATTGGAGTTGAGGCTTTTCTCGATTTGTTTTTTGTCTAAGTCCCATTATGTGGACTTCGGTGGAATTATAGAGGAAGAAGGCACATTCTGTGGCTATACCATTCCGACCCGTCTGCGGATTGGATGGTACTTTGGCACTGAGCGGTTTGAGTCAGAGGGTGAGTTTTTCCGAGTCACGATTGATGATGCAATCTATCGGTAGAACGATCGGACATCAATAAAGAAATTACAGCCAACTTTGTAGAATGAAGTACAGCCAAAGTAAGGAGGGACTACGGGTGTGTGGCAAGTGATATGGAATACTGTGCTATCGGAATTCTCCGAGATCACCGATGTGGCTCAAATTATCCGCATCATTTTACGTTTCTTGCTTGCGGCGATCCTTGGTGGTCTACTGGGGTACGATCGGGAGATCAAGGGCAAGGCGGCAGGGTTGCGAACGCATATGCTGGTTTCTTTCGGGGCAGCACTCTTCGTCCTCATTCCTCAACAATCTGGGGCATCGATCGCAGATTTAACTCGTGTGTTGCAGGGTTTGATCGCTGGGGTGGGATTCCTTGGGGCCGGATCGATCATTATAGGAAGGCACCAAGAGGAGGCTAAGGGTATGACCACGGCGGCGGGCATATGGCTAACGGCGGCCATCGGCGTAGCGGCAGGGATGGGGCGAGAAGCGACGGCCATTCTCAGCACTCTCTTAGCCTTGGGAATCTTATCCTTAATTCCCAAGGTCGAACGGTTGTTTGAACGCCGTGGAAGGAGGAGTTAAACGGGGTCGGAGTATTCGGGCGGATAGGGGTTGAAGATGTACAAGTAGTTCATACCCGCGTTCGAGACGATGTTGATAGTAATCAGGGGCTGGATTTGGTCAAGCGGCGTTGCTGATTTTAAGTATGAATTGTCTTCTAGGCAATTCTTAAAACTTGAGACCAAGCTAACTCGTGGGTAACTATTCAGGTCATGGGGTTGACATCGTGACAGTTATGTGTATAAGTTGCAAAAGGTTGCCCCTAAAGGGTTTATCGGCACCAAAAAACGGGTTTTTGCCTCTTTGTACATAAGCCACGCGTTTTGTCAATAGCCACACCTGAATAGTTACACTCGTGGATATGGGCAAAATTTGAAGATGTTCCAGTTCCTTATTCAAATCACAGAAATTATTTTCCTCTGAATGCTCGCCATTTTGCCTGATCATAACTGAATTCAGCAACGCCAGACTTTGCAATTCAAAGCCCCTACCGGTTGGTGTGGTTTATTCACCTGAAAATTGTTGTATGTGCCGTTGGTGCCAGTCGCTCTAACAGGACGATCAAATTTGATTCTCCCGCATCCGTTCCTTAGAACCTGTTTGAAAAGTCGGATGATAGAGTAAAGGGGTCGATTCGGAGACCCCACTAATGACACGACTAGCATACCGTAGTGATCTAACCGATGACCAGTGGAAGCAGCTAGAGCCTCTTATCCCATCGGCCAAACCGGGGGGACGACCGAGAATTGTAGACATCACAGAGGTGTGTAACGCCATCTTCTATTGGCTCCGTAACGGCTGTCAGTGGCGAGACTTACCTCACGATTTCCCGAAGTGGCAGAGTGTTTACACTTACTTCAGGAATTGGAGTCGAGACGGGACTTGGCAGTTGATGAACGATGTACTACGGACTCGGGTTCGGGAGCGAGCGGGAAGGAATGCCTTGCCGAGTGCGGGAAGCATTGACAGCCAATCGGTGAAAACCGCCGGAGCGGCTGACGAGAAGGGCTTTGACGGCGGGAAAAAGGTCAAAGGGAGAAAACGAACGATACTCGTGGATACGATGGGACTGTTGTTATCGGTTTGTGTCCATAGTGCGGGACGTTCCGACCATGCGGGATTAACTCTATTGGCTTTCTTCTGTGCTTCGTTCTGGTCTTGTCTCAAACTGATTCGGGTGGATAGCACTTTCGGGGGTCAGAAACTTCTGTCTAAAATCAAGGAACGCTACGGATGGGCATCGGAAGTGGTCAAGCGGAGCGATGACCAAAAAGGATTTGTCCTGTTACCGAAAAGATGGGTAGTCGAGCGAACCTACGCTTGGTTGGGATGTTTCCGTCGTTTAAGCAAAGATCACGAATATTTACCGACTACCAGCGAGGCGATGATTTATGCGGCGATGGTACATCTAATGTTGAGACGTTTAGCACCCGCCAAGTCGGACTCAACTACTTCCTGATAACTTTTCAAACAGCTTCTTAACCTTGAGTTACATTTTGTATCGTATTCAATCAATTCAATCAATTCATTCGAGAAATCAAACAACCACCTATTACACTTAATATCAGGAAGCCAATTTAACAAGGAGCATATCATGAGTTTAAAAGATAGAGCCAAGGCAACCGCCAAAAATATCGAAGGTAAAATTCAAGAAGCAGTAGGCGATCTGACTGGCGATCCCAAAGCTCAAGCAGAGGGCAAGGAAAAACAGGCAGAGGCAAGAGTTCGTCACACGGTCGAAGATGTGAAGGACGAAGTTAAAAAGATTGTTGATTAGTAGGTCATTTCATTTTAAGTTCTGGACTATGCTACTGAATATGGATTGTCTAGCCAGTATTTTTTTACGCAAGTCCTAAGAACTCTTCATCAAGAAATCGCTTAAAACCGTTAGAACCAGGAACAGTATTCAAGATACAATCAAGATAAAATAAATGAAAGGGAGACAATTATGGTGGATGAACATATTTTAAATGAAATTGAAACCCAGATAGAAAAGGCAACTCTTCAGCTATTTAAACAAGAAGAAGTTTTTGCCAACATTGTTCAACAATGTATCGGGCTAGGCTATGATTTTGCTTCAATTCAGTTGATTCGTTCTGAAGAACAAATTATTGAAGCAGTAAAGGGAACTGACTGGGCTGGAAAAGCTAGGCACTATCTAGAACCTGACCCCAGTTTAAGAGATATTCAAGCCGATATTTGCCAAACTTGCCGAACTGAAGTTATTGCTGGTTGGGATAAACGGGGGCGGTTTGATAAATGGGTTTACGATGATAACAATCACCAGGATCTGATACGGATTTTTACTCCTCTGATTTTAGTGCAGGATGATAAAGGTAAAAATGATCAACAATGGTTTAATGACCTTCGGGGAAATTTTATTAATCACGAGGTTACTGAGAATTGGTTTAAGGAGATTGGACAAAATCAATCTCAAGATAATGGTCAACAGAGTGTTGCGGAAATTTTTCTACCTGAATCCTGTGTAGGCGATGAAGTTAAAGTAATTGGAACAATAGAAGTAGGATATAAGAATCCATTAAAAAAGATTGAAATAGAAGAAGTGATTGATCTAATTAAAAAGGTAGGTGAGTGGGCTTTAAAGATTCGTGAAACTCAACTTCCTTGCGTTTTGGACAAGATTGCTAAAATTGCCATGAAAGCAGTTGAAGCTGATGGAACTAGCCTTCATTTTTTAGAAGGATTGCCACTAAAACCTTATGTTCTGGAAGTCATTTCTGACGGAAGTATCAAGAAAAAACCTTTAGTGATTGAGGCAGATCGCATTCCTTACTCTTACGAAGTTTTTTCTGAATTAATTGGTCGTGACTTTATCAGAAAAAGTCCCCCCAGAAAAGGTGGTCTAGGTCAAAAGGCGATCAAGAATGATCAAGAAAAATTTGTACCAGATTTGTCTCAAGGACAAAATGCCATAACCCTAAAAAATTACAATCAAAAAGCATTTGATCTGGGAATTAAAGCAATTATTATTATTCCCTTAATTGTTGAGCAATATACAGGATGTTTGTATTTTCATTTCAAGAAGGAGAATCCTTTTGACAAAAGGGTAATTAGTTGGCTAAAACTCTTTCATAATCGGGTTGAAGAAGCCATCCGTCATGGGATAACTTACGAACATCAGCGAGACAGATATACTCAACTCAAAGTGCTTCATTCAGTGGCTCAATCTTTGACCAAGAATCTAGATAAAGAGGACTTACTGAACCAGATTGCCTGGAGTACCCTCAATCTACTAGCCGCTGATACTATCACCATTTATAGATACATTGAAGCCAATGATCAATTTCTCTCTCAACCCGCTAGAGCAGGAAGACTAAAGTTTAGCCAACAAGCACAAACAGAAATCGATAGCGAGGATGTACCTGCTAAACTCGTCAAACATGGAAAGAATGTCTATCCTGATGATGTAGCCTGTCAAGAAATATTCAAAGGGTCCTTGTTTGCTAAAAAAGAAAAGATTCAGGCAGCAGCAGGAATTTTGCTGAAAGTCAATGATCAAATTGTCGGCACACTCTTGATCAATTATCGACGACCTCATGTTTTTGAACCTGATGAAAAAATAATTATTGAAACCCTTGCCGCTTCAGCCGCGATCGCTATTATGAATCAGCAATGGCTGGAAAATCGACAGCAATGGTTGAGAGCCTTCAGTGAGATTAATCGCCACATTAAAACCGCTATCGGCTTAGATAATAAACAACTCCCATTAAAAGATGATAAACAACTCCTAAACCTGATTATGCAACGATCTCTGGAATGCACTGGCGCAGACTTAGCAGATATTCGACTTTTTGATTCCGTAAGCCAAGAATTAGTTATGGAGGTTTGGCATCCAGCGAATGCACCAGGGGCTTCTTCGATTCGCACGAAACTCGGAGAGGGCATTACGGGATGGGTGGCTCAACATCGAGAAACCGTTTTAGTGAACGATGTTACTAAGGACAAGGGCAATCGCTACAAACGTTACGATGAACCATCGAATTCGGAGCTATGTGTTCCCATAGTGGATCAAGATCGTCTAGTGGGTGTCATCAACCTAGAAAGCTACCGCAAGGGAGCATTTGACGAAAGAGATAAACAAATGTTAGAAGCTTTGGCAGATCAGGTTGTTATTGCTATTCAAAGCGTGAAAAATAGAGAACAACTGGTTAAAGTGAGGGCTTTAGCTGATCTTGGAACCGTCACCAGTTCCTTGATTCATCGAATAAATAGTGAGGTGGGGGCAATTCGAGTATGGGCAGAAGATATTTACGATGTGGGCGATCCCTATAGCGAAGGGAAAGCACTTCGGATTCGAGCTTCAGCAGAACGGATTCTCCAAAAAGCTCAACGGATGCAAGTGTGGATTCAGCAAGAGGATAAATTACCGATTAATATTGCCGAAGTCGTACAAGATGCTCTGGCACAAGTCGATGATTTCCCATCTAATATCGTTAAACAAATCGAATTACCTGACAACTTACCGGATATTTCGGTGGGTAAACAGCAATTGACTGATGTTTTTGATAATCTAATCCGCAATGCTGCCAATGCCATGCCAGAAGGGGGAACTTTATCAATTGGGGGTCAACTAAGTGAGGGAGAAACTTTAATTAAAGTGTGGGTCAAAGATACGGGGATAGGCATTTCCGAAGAAGATCGTGATCTAATCTTTGAGCCTAGCTATAGTATGCCATCTTCAGGACACGGTATGGGAATTGGATTGTGGTTAGCTCAGACCTATATTGAAAGTTTAAAGGGTAATATCACCTTTGACAGTGAAATAGGTAAAGGATCTCAATTCACTATTACCTTACCTATTAATTGAGTAGGGATTCTTTTAACTTCACAGATAAGCATAAGGAGATTGATATGCAAGAGAGGGAATTCAGAATTTTGCTAGTTGAACATAAGCCTGGTTGGAAAGATGATATCCTTGAAGGACGGATTGAAAAAGCTTTAAGTTATATTGAGCAACACGACTCCTGCTATTATACTCTCATAAAAGTTGAGACTTATGAAGACGCACATCAGGCTCTGTCACAAGAAACTCCTTACCACTTACTGATTACTGATATTAGTTTAGGTGGAAAGAGAAAGCCTTCTAAGCAAAATTCTTTTAAGGGAGTTATGCTTCTTAGCCAAGCCAAAGACCTGAATATACCAGCGATCGCAGTTAGCAATTTATCAATCAAGGGTGATAAATTTGACGAATTCTTTGTAGATTATGAAATCAAAGGTTTTTTCGATGAAGCGGATTACTCAAAGGAGTTAAAATTCATCGATAGAATACAAAAAATTTGGAAGACTTGGTATTCTCACCAATCAGGCAAAAAATTGGATGAAATTCATCTGAAAAGCACTCAAATAAAACCTATTCCCCTTAATACACCGGAGCCAAATATGAACTTTTGCGCCTTATTAATTGGAGTGGCTAACTATCGCCATGTTACTCAACTCACCAAGACCACAAATGATGCCCAAGATTTATATGATGCCTTGATTCGTAATGGCTATTCTCCTAAAAACATGAATATTTTAAAAGATGGATATGCCACCAAAGATATTATTCTTGAACAACTAGGTTTGCTGGCTAACTCTACCGGAGAAGGTGACACGGCAATTGTTTTCTTTTCTGGTCATGGAATGCGTATTGTTGAAGGATCTTCGCAGGTAGAATATTTATGTCCTGTAGATGCTAACTTAGAACAAATTAAAGAAACTTGTATTAGCAGTGAAGAGTTTACAGCTAATTTGCGAAAAATTAAGGCAGATCGTTTAGTTGTTTTTCTGGATAGCTGTCACTCTGGTGGAGTCGGTGAACCCAAAGATGCAAACCTTCAAATCAAAAAAGGTTTATCAGAAAAAACCTACAATCAAATGGCTAATGGAAAAGGGCGAGTTATTATCGCTTCGTGCAAATCTAATGAGGTATCTTGGGAATTTGAGAATTGGGAAAATGGGCTATTTACCCACTATTTACTCGAAGGATTGAATGGTAAAGCAGCCAACAATGACAAGGAAGTTTACATCATGAGTTTATGTGACTATATCTCCAGAAATGTCCCTCAACAACAATCTACTCAACATCCATTTATAAAATTAGCAGCCGAAAATTTCGTAATTGCTATAAACCCAGAATTTTCACCAAAACAACGAAAAACACCAGAACCAAATCAGACTGAAATAAGAGAAAAGTTACTAAAAGAAAAAGAACAGTTACTGGGAAAAATGGATCTTGCTTATGATCGTGATGACTTTCAACTTCTTTGTAGAAATATGGGAGTAGATTATGAAGATTTACGCGATAACAGCCTTCCGCTAAAAATGGATCATCTAATTAGTATTTGTCAGCATCATGGTAAGTACCAAGACTTAGTTAATAAAGTACACAATCATCCCTATTTTGCCAATCAAGAAACCATAAAGACTAGCTAATGTCTAAGCAGATTATTAACCAATCAATTTTTTTTGGAGTTTAAAAAAATGATTTCATTTCAACAGATTCGTCGCTTTGTTGTCACCATGATTTTAACTATAATGCTGACAATTACTATCGCTTTTGACTTTGGAACTACAAATAGTTGGGCTGGAACTTTACCACCCCAAATTGCGACCATGAATCGAGTCGAGGCAATGACTAAGAATATTGAGGGCAAAGCTCAAGAAGCGATCGGCAACATAACAGGTGATCCCAAAGATCAGATGATGGGAAAAGCCAAGCAGGTCGAAAGTCAGGCTCGTAATACAGCCGAAGATATCAAAGACAAGATGAAGTTAAAAGGGAGAACAAAAGCAGTAACAAAAAACATTGAAGGCAAAGCTCAAGAGACAATAGGTAAGGCTACTGGTAATCGCAACGATCAAGTTGCTGGAAAAGCTAAGCAAGCCGAAAGCCAAGGTCGCAATGTAGTAGAAGATGTAAAAGATGCGGTTCAAAATATCTTTAATTAAAGATCGATTGAAATCTTTTACTCCGAATCAATTTTCATTACTTTTATCTAAAGGAAAGAGGGAATTATGTTTGATCTCGTTTGGACTGCCGTTGTTATACTTTTCATTCTCTGGTTGTTAGGCTTCTCAGTTCACGTTGGGGGCAGCTTAATTCACCTGCTTTTGGTTTTGGTGCTGATTGGCATTGTCTACAACTTATTTCTGAGGGGACGTATTAGCTAATAATCGTTGTGGCTTGGCTTGCAAGCCAAAAAACTCCGACTCGCAACCAAGCTGCGATGTTTAGCTCAAATTCATTGCCACAGGTTTGCCTACATTATTCTGAAATCAGCAAGAGGAAGCATCATGAGTACTAGAATTGACAACTTCACCAAACAACTCCACGACAATTTAGAAGCGGTTGAAAACAGAGCAAAATCCCTTAAGGAAAGCATTCAATCCGCGATGAAAAAAACTCAAGCTGAGATTCAATCGAAACTCGACGAAGCGAAGGCACAGCTAGACGCTAAGAAACAAGAATTTGATGAGTACAGAGCAAGACTCAAAACTCAATTTGAGGAAAAAGAATCTGAGGTAGAGTCGAATATCGAGGAATGGAGAGCGAGTCGCGAAGTCAAGAAGCTCGAACATCGGGCAGATAAAGCTGAAGACTATGCAGCTACAGCGATCTTGTTAGCGATGGCGATGATGGAAGAGGCTGAAAAAGCAACCTTGGAAGCGATCGCCGCTAGACTAGATGCAGAGGCTGCTGCCGGAACCACAGAAAAGTAAGACCTGATTAAACCAAGCTTTTCGGGGAGTTTTAGCCACCGATATGCGCCTAAACATGGCGTTACCGTGTCGTATCTCAATGTTTACGAAAGAAAGGCAAAACTCAGATCGGCCTGATTAAGCCAGTGCAAATGCTTTCAGCACTATATCAGGATGTAGCGTTAGCTCAAGTTGCCAAAGAGGTTGAGGAAAAGACCATTCAGATGGTTGACGAGGCAAAATGAATACTCGCCACCTCAATTAATCATAAGGGAGAGAAAGAGAATGCCCAGAAGCCACAGAGAACGACATCGTACAGGGCGAATCGGCTGGCTACGGGCTGCAGTTTTGGGTGCAAACGACGGCATTGTCTCAACCGCAAGTCTAATCGTTGGGGTTGCGGCGGCACACACGTCTCGAAGCGAGGTGTTAGTGGCTGGGGTGGCTGGCTTGGTGGCTGGGGCGATGTCAATGGCCGCTGGTGAGTACGTCTCTGTCAGTTCACAAGCCGATACTGAGAAGGCCGATCTCTCGCGGGAACGGAAAGAACTTGATATCGACGAACCATCCGAGCGAGAGGAACTGGCGGCAATCTATGTGGCTCGTGGACTCGATCCGTTGTTAGCCAAACAAGTCGCCGAGCAGTTGATGACTCGTGATGCCTTAGGTGCACACGCCCGGGATGAACTGGGCATCTCCGAGAGCCTGACCGCTCGACCAGTTCAAGCGGCGCTGGCATCGGCAGGTGCGTTTGCCGTCGGTGCAGCCATGCCGCTGCTCACCGTGCTGGTAGCACCAGAATCGAGATTGGTACCCGTTGTATTTGGAAACTCTCTGATTTTTCTGACCGCGCTGGGAGTGCTGGCCGCACGCACTGGTGGAGCCCCCGTGATCAAATCGGCCGTTCGAGTCGCCTTTTGGGGTGCGATCGCCATGGGGCTGACCGCAGCCGTGGGTGCCCTGTTCGGAAGGGTCGCATGAGAGGGAAACAAGCACAACGGTGTACCGCCACCTAACAAGCATATGTGTATGATAGAGAGAATAAAATGCTTAACGAAACTCATTAGAACTCATTAGATCGGAGAAAGGAGGTCAGTCATGGATCTGGTACAGTTTATGGTAGTTATCATCGTGGTTGGGGTTCTATTGTGGCTCGTGAACAACTACATTCCGATGGACAGCAAGATCAAGCAAATCCTGAACATTGTGGTTGTCATCGCCCTCGTTTTGTGGATTCTTAAGGTGTTCGGATTGCTGAGTTTTCTCAAGGGAATTCGTATCGGTAGGTGAGTGATGTTCTAGACGGAAGGAAAGGTTGAATCATTATGGATCTGATGTCCATCACACTGGTGGTGCGCTGGCTAATAGGCTGGGGATTGATGTGGCGGTTGCCGCGACTTCCAGACCTTTCAGTCGTCGGTTCGCCTAAAGTCTCGGTCTTGATTCCGGCGAGGAATGAAGAGAGTACCCTCCCTAATTTGCTAACAGCCTTAAAGCAGCAAACATTCAAGCCCTACGAAATCATTGTCATCGAAAATTTTGGGTCTGAAACCCCGTCGTTCTACTACGGCTTTACCGTTAAATACTAGCGCATTTACCAAATATATGCTAAAATGTGAGACATGGAAAAAGCCTATTCGTTTCGATTTTACCCCACACCAGAACAAGAGTCGCTATTGC
>VYKV01000085.1_pt1 | contig 11276 bp, 10 predicted proteins | sample 5114461 | NCBI WGS metagenome assembly VYKV01 (sample SAMN12291816, study PRJNA351875) | freshwater metagenome | isolation source: freshwater lake | place: USA: Michigan, Gull Lake | collected 2011-07-05 | reverse complement strand
TAACTGATAACTGATAACTGAGAGGTGCAACCCTGGAAGTTCTTAAGTGCTATATTAAAGATCAAGAAAAGCCGTCGTAAAACGACGGGGTTTTAACCCAAATTTTCGATAAAGTTCATTTATAATAAAGTCACAAAAAAACCTTTGCTTGAACCGATGACGACTTCCTTGACTCAGGGTATCAACCTTGAAGATTTCCTCAAATTGCCATATTTGGAGGATTCTCCAGCATGGGAATACCTGGATGGAGTCGCAATTCAGAAACCGATGCCTAAGACTCGACACTCTATCCTGCAAAAACGTCTTTTAGCTGAGGTTGACAGCCATACTGTTGATTATACAGCCTTACCTGAGTTGCGATGTACCTTCGGCGGGCGTTCGATCGTTCCTGATGTTGCCGTAATTGCATGGAATCGAATTAACCTCAATCAAGCAGGTGAACCAGAGGACGACTTTACCGAAGCACCTGATTGGACTATCGAAATTCTTTCACCCGATCAAAAGGTAAACCGTGTAATTGACAACATTCTACATTGTTGAAAACATGGCAGTAAATTAGGATGGATGCTTGATCCAGATGATTATTCTGTTTTAATGTTTACGGACCAACAAGAGCCGGAAGTTTGCAGAGGGGATCACCAGCTTAAGGTAATTGCAGGGGTTCAGTTGACACTGACTCCACAACAAATCTTTGCATGGCTAAAAGTTGGTCAAGCTAGACAAAGTAAGTAGAAGTCTGGGGAGAAGCACGAGGACTTAATTGATTTCTATTGCTCGGTTGGGATACCTCATGAAATTTTCTTCCTGTGGCGACCATTTCTGCGTGATCCCAAAGACGATATGGTATTGGAGCTTGCAGTTAAAGCAGGATGTCAGAGTATAATCACATATAACACCCGTGACTTTGCAGGTGCAATTTGGTTTATGTCTGCTTGAGCCTTCAGGTTTCCTACGATTAATAGGTAAGTTACCATGAGTACCATCCAAGTCCAAATTCCCGACTCATTACAGAAAAGTTTAGATGATCTAGCGGCTCGTGATGGAATTTCGATCGATCAATTTATCTCTACTGCGATCGCTGAGAAACTTTCAGCGTTGATGACAGAAAATTACCTAATAGAAAGAGCCAAAAGGGGAAGTCGAGATAGAAAGAGCCAAAAGGGGAAGTCGAGAAAAGTATCAGGCAATCTTAACAAAAGTTCCCGATTACCGGCTACCGACTGTCTGACATATCACTGCACCCGATTTTGTGCTAGACTTTGACAAGGCGGGTGAGTTCAACCGTTAGGCCATCTTTTAATCTAATTAGTTTGATCGTAATTCATGGATTGAGTAGAGGTAGCTATGTTTTTGTAAGAGTAATGCTTTAAACGAATGACATTAGTAACTTGTTCAAGGGACTTTTTAGGGAGTTTTTCCACAGAATCATGTTCAGAATTTTTCAGGATAGTATGACATTTGAATTTTTATGCCTATCATCGGAAAATATACGGAAAGTTTCTGGATAAAATTCTTTACGGGGTGGATATACAGAAAGTTTCTGTTTTTTATCCTCTGGGGGTTGACTATCCAGAAAATGTCGCTACAATAATGTAGCTCGACTGCTGAATCTTCTCTAAGTTCATAGCGGATTGATTATTGAGAATGTCTGAAAAATCCCTCCTAGATGAAATTGCTAATTGCCACTATGCACGACAATGTTTAGAGGATTCTGCTGCTGAAAATCCATGTCGTAAAATTGTTGAATATCAGAATACACTCGGAATAACCAAATTCCACATTCCTGAACCGTGGAGTGGGCAAATAGAGAAAGCACCCATTCTTTTTCTAAGTTCCAATCCATCAATTAGTTGTGATGAAGTGTATCCAAATTGGGATTGGTCATCGACAGAAGTTTATGATTATTTTAATAACCGTTTTGGAGGAGGAGATAAAAACTGGATTATTAGTGGTACAAAATCGTTGCAAATAGATGGAACATATAGTCGTGCCACTCGATTTTGGGCAGAAGTTAAGAAACGCTCTATTGAACTACTTCATCGGGATGTTATCCCAGGACTCGATTATGCACTTACAGAAATAGTACATTGCAAATCTCGTAAACAAATGGGGGTAAAACAATCGCAAGAGCAATGTGTCCAAGCATATTTAAGGAGGATTTTAGAATTAGCAAAAGCAAGAGTAATAGTAGTTTTAGGAGTACCTGCAAGAAAAGCGATTCAAAAAGAATTTGAAATCCCTCCAGAAAAATTCCTATCCGAACCTATTGAAATAGGTGGCCATCAAAGATTGTTTACATTTCTTCCTCATCCCAATGCACGACGCTGTCGTTCTTTTGCCAAGTGTTTGCAACATAATGAACTTGAAAAGCTACGGGATGCTTTAGCGACAGAATCAATAACGTAGGTGTGGATGCGCGTAGTCGAACAATCTCAGTGCAGCGGACTCACAGGATTGATCTATAATGAATGCGATATGTGGCTTTGATCTGCTGACTGAGAACGTTATGCGACTTGGGTTATCAGTGCGATGCCGAAGGCACTGGGTAGCAGTAAGCTAATCTTATAGGTTGGGTTGACGACTGTTACCCAACACCCTCGGAAGCAAGATTAAACGCGGTAGGATAAACATTGGAGATACTTGGAAACATCTATTAAAATCAGGAAATCATCGGCATTGCGATTTTTCCCTATTGAATTATGACTGAACTGCTCCAACAGGCGATCGCTCAAATCCAAAAACTCCCACCCGATCAGCAAGATGCGATCGCCGCTCGATTTTTGGCAGAGTTGCAGGATGAGGAAAAGTGGGAAACCCGTTTTGCTGCCACAACAGACGATCAATGGGATCAGATGGCGGCAATGGTGCGGCAGGAAATAGCAGAAGGTAAAACTGCTCCACTTGGTAAAGTTTTCCCAAGGCAAAGATGAAGTCAAGTGTCACCAAATCATTTCGCAAGCGGTTAGATGATCTTCCCGCATCCGTTCAGGAGCAAGCTGATCAAGCCTATACCCTTTGGCAGAAAGACCCTTATCATCCAAGTCTTCAGTTCAAGCGCGTTAGTCAGAAGCAACCGATTTATTCTGCCCGTGTCAGCCTCAACTACCGAGTCTTGGGTTTGTTGGAATCCGATCATATCTACTGGTATTGGATTGGCTCACATGATGAGTACGATGAATTACTGAAACGGATGTAATTGAAGCGAGTTGAGGGTTAGCACGTTAAATGGAATTCTTAAGCAAGCCCAAGTTACAGTTGAGGCGTTTATTGAGCATCTCTAGTGTCTAAATAGGGTTTGCAGCGGATAGCCTCAACACCCAAACCAAACTGCGGCCAGTAAATTAGTCAATAAAATGTCAAAAATTAAAAGTCCTCTGCGTTATCCCGGGGGGAAATCCCGGGCGATTAAGCAAATTCTGCCGCAAATTCCTGTAAATATCAGGGAATATCGAGAACCTTTTTTTGGTGGTGGTTCTGTGTTTTTTGCTGTTAAGCAACTCTTTGAACAACAAATAAAAACCTATTGGATTAATGACTTAAATTATGATTTATTTTGTTTCTGGCAATGCGCTCAAGAAAATATTGAGTTATTGGTAACAAAGATAACAGAAATTCAACAGAAATATGATAAAGGACGAGAATTATTTCAAGATTTAACAAGGGAAGATTTAAAGTTAACCGATTTTGAAAAAGCGGTGCGTTTTTTTATCTTAAATCGGATTACTTTTTCGGGAACAGTGGATTCCGGGGGTTATTCCCAAGCGGCTTTTACCAGTAGATTTACTGATTCATCGATTGCCAGATTAACTCAAATTGCGCCGTTATTAGCATCGGTGAAGATTACTAACCAAGACTACGAAGAATTATTATTTGCTGAGGGAAAAGAAGTTTTTATCTTTCTTGATCCACCCTACTATAGTGCCACAAAATCCCGTTTGTACGGTGTAAGAGGTAATTTACATACCAGCTTCGATCATCAACGTTTTGCCGATAATATGCGCCAATGTCAGGCTAAATGGTTAATTACCTACGATGATTGTCCAGAGATACGAAAACTCTTTGATTTTGCCCATATTATCGAGTGGAATCTTCAGTATGGCATGAATAATTATAAACAAGTATCGGCGGCATCTGGTAGGGAATTAATGATCAAAAACTATTAGTGTCATATTGTAGTGAAGTATTTATCTACCATAATTTAGCTGGCATTATTGATAGAGATTTGGAAAAATTATCAAAAGCCTTGCTAGGAAAGTCAGACAAATCCGTTTTTAATAGGATGATTAACTCCCAATCCAACTTGAAAAACCCGCTCCCCACCCTCCTATACATTTTAAATAGGTGGCAGTTCAGGGGGAACTGGAATAGGTGTACAAGCTGCCGCACCTATTCCAGTCAGTTTATTCGTGTTGCAAACGTTCCAACGCAGCCACCAGCGCATCCACCTCGGCTTTAGTATTGTAGAAAGCCAAGGAAGGGCGCACCGTTGCCTCTAGACCAAAGCGTCGCAGAATGGGTTGAGCGCAGTGATGGCCTGCCCGCACGGCAATCCCTTCCCGATTCAGGGCCTGTCCGATGACTTCCACATCAAATCCCTGTAGCACAAAGGAAAGCACGCTGGCCTTATCGGCCGCCGTCCCAATCAAACGCAGGCCCGGAATGGTTGTCAGTCCCGCAGTGGCGTACTCTAGAAGTTCATGCTCGTAATTGGCAATGGTGGTCAAACCAATCTGCTGAACATAATCCAAGGCCGTCCCTAAGCCAACGGCATCGGCAATATTGCCCGTTCCGGCCTCGAAGCGAGTGGGAGCCGCCTGATACACGGTGCGCTCAAACGTCACATCCACGATCATGTTGCCGCCGCTTTGCCAGGGAACCGTGGCATTCAACAGGTCTTCTTGACCATAAAGTACCCCGATCCCTGTCGGACCAAAGACTTTATGTCCGGAAAAGACGAACCAATCACACCCTAATTGTTGAACATCGATCGGAATGTGGGAAACCGATTGAGCGCCATCTAACAAGACTTTAGCTCCGACCCGATGGGCTAAGTCAATGATTTGTTTGGCGGGGGTAATGGTTCCCAAGGCATTGGAAACATGGGAAAAGGCCACCAGTTTTGTGCGGGAGTTGAGTAATTGTTGGTACTCTGCCAGTAAAATCTGCCCGTGGTCATCCACGGGGACAACCCGCAACTTTGCTCCCGTTTGGGCGGCTAGTTGCTGCCAAGGCACAATATTGGCATGGTGTTCCAGATGGGTGAGGACAATCTCATCCCCCGCTTGCAGGGTTTGTTGTCCCCAGCTTTTTGCCACCAGATTAATGCCTTCCGTTGTCCCCCGCACGAAAATGATTTCGTTGGCAGATGAGGCATTGAGAAAACGGCGTACCTTGTCTCTGGCCGCTTCGTAAGCATCGGTGGAGCGAGCCGCTAATTCATGGGCGGCACGATGCACATTGGAATTTTCATGGCTGTAGAAATGAACGAGGCGATCGATGACTGCTTGGGGCTTTTGAGTTGTTGCGGCATTGTCGAACCAGATCAGTGGTTTGCCATTCACCCGTTCTTGCAGGATGGGAAAATCCTGGCGAATGGTATGAACATCAAAGAAGCTAGGTCGTTGAACGCTTCGCCCGCTGGCATGGGGGACAAAAAGGGGATCGATCCCCGGGACTTGAACAAGCTTTTCGGGTTTGGCCACTACGGCCGGAAGGTCGGGGATTTTTGTTTCTAACTCCTCAATGAAGTAGAAAGAGGAGGTGGCTAAGGGTACAGCCAAGGGAACTGTGGGCCGTTCGCCCACAGCAGCCGGGGAGGTTGCGGGGGTAGCCGGCAAGTCCAGGGTTGGGGGAATCGCCGCGGCGGATGGCACCAGATAATCCCGATCTGTACTCAACCCCTTGACCACCTCCGCTCCAAGGTCGTGCCGTTGTAGTTCTTGAATTATCGTCTGGGCGAGATGCTCAAGAAGGTCAGGTTGAAATAAGGGGTTAAGAGAAATGTTCTCTCCGTCAGTTGGGGCAGTCGTGGGCGGGGATACAGCGGGTAGATTCCCCCCCGCCTTTTCAGGGATCAGTTCGGGGTTAGTCATAGTCGTAGATGTGGTATTGGTTGACATCAACGTTCTCCAGTACGGCCGCCGCATCGTCGGTCAACACTGCCAACGAACAGTAGAGGGAGACTAGGTAAGAGGCGATCGCCTTGCGACTAATCCCCATAAATCGCACCGACAAGCCAACTCCCTGTTGACCGGGTAAATTGGGCTGATAGAGACCGACCACCCCTTGACGGCTTTCTCCTACCCGCAATAACAAAATATTGGTTTTGCCTTGTTCATTCACGGCCAACTTATCGGAAGGAATCAAAGGCACGCCCCGCCAAGTAATAAACTGAGACCCGAATAATGACACCGTAGCAGGGGGTACACCCCGTCGGGTTGCTTCTCGGCCAAAGGCCGCGATCGCTTTAGGATGGGCGAGGAAAAATGCCGGTTCCTTCCACACCTTCACCAGCAACTCATCCAAATCGTCTGGCGTGGGCGCACCATTGCGAGGTTGCACTTTCTGGGAATCAACAATATTGTTGAGCAATCCGTACTCATGGTTGTTGATCAACTCATTTTCTTGACGTTCCTTCAGCGTTTCAATCGTCAGGCGCAATTGTTCATGGATCTGATCGTGGGGACTGCTGTAGAGATCGGACACGCGAGTGTGAACATCCAGTACCGTATTCACCGCACTCAAGAAATACTCGCGGGGGGTCTCTTCGTAATCCACAAAGGTTTCGGGCAGCTCCCGCTCATCTCGTTCAGAGCAAGCCACCTCAACCCGGGAGGCATCCCTGACTTTATTGAGACGATAAATCCCCGCTTCAACGGGTAGCCAATGCAAGAGGCGAACGAACCACCGGGGCGAAATGGTCAATAACTGAGGAACGGTCTTTGTGGCATTGGCCAACTGCCGAGCGGCAGCATCTCCCAAAGCCAGTTGCAATTCATGATCTTGGGTATAGGTCATTGAGTTAAATCCTCCAATTCAAAAAAAAGTAACAAAGCGACTGTTATGGCCGAACATTCACAGTCGGACAGCCCCTCAAATTCCAGAGCCGTCATCAAACATTTCCTGTCGTAGTTGAGCCTGGGAGACAAAACCCCCCGGCGGCACACTGCGGGTTAACCAAACATTTCCACCAATGGTTGCGCCCCGACCGATAGTTACCCGACCGAGAATCGTTGCACCTGAGTAAATCACCACATCATCTTCAATAATCGGATGACGGGCTTGACCTTTGATTAAACTGCCCGATTCGTCCCGGGGAAAGCTTTTCGCACCGAGCGTGACCGCTTGGTAAAGGCGCACGCGATCGCCAATCACCGTGGTTGCCCCAATCACAACCCCCGTCCCATGATCGATAAAGAAGCTATTGCCAATCGACGCACCGGGGTGAATGTCAATCCCCGTTAAGGAATGGCCAATTTCACTAACAATCCGCGCCAACAAGGGAGAGTCCAACCGATACAGGGCATGGGCAATGCGGTGATAAGTGATTGCCGTTACCCCGGGGTAACAAAACAACACTTCATCTAAATTTCTGGCCGCCGGATCACCTCGATAGGCCGCAGTGATATCGGTTTCCAGCAGAGCCTTCAGATGGGGTAATTGAGTGGCAAAGGCTTGGACCGTTCCTTGGGCGTGCTTCTCAATCTGGTCTGACGACCAGTGCAACTGCGACCCCAGCAACCACTGTTCACGACAAACTTGGTGATGCAGCAGTTGTAGGACTTCATTGAGCGTATGACCGATAAAATAGCGGCTGGATGTTTCGCCTAAATCGGGATTGCCAAAGTGATAGGGAAAGAGAACGGCGCGCAATCGATCGACAATCCGAAATAAGGCCTCACGGGAGGGCAAGGGAAAATGGCTTCGTGATTGAGACCAACTGTGGAACGACTCGCCACGAGGTTTAGACAATTGAGTGATAATCTCATCGAGATCCAAGGACAAGGTTGGTTGGGAGAGAGCGCTGAAACTGCTCGGATGCTCGCTCGTCATGCCACTAACCCTTGCTCATTAAATACCCCCTGGAACAGGATGGAACTCAAATACCGTTCTCCGGAATCTGGCAAAATCACGACAATGGTTTTGCCTTGGTGTTCGGGTTGTTGTGCCAAGCGAGCGGCGACGGCGACGGCGGCACCGCAGGAAATGCCGGAGATAATCCCTTCTTCCTTGGCCAACCGTTGGGCATAAAGAATGGCCTCTTCGTTGGAAACGGTTTCAATCCCATCCACGAGGGATAAATCCAGAACTTCGGGAACAAACCCCGCCCCAATGCCCTGAATTTTGTGAGGGCCAGACTTTAAGGGCTGACCTGCCCGGGCTTGGGATAGTATGGGGCTGGCTTCTGGCTCCACTGCTACCGATAAAATCGGTTTTCCTCGGGTGTTTTTGACATAGCGCGAAACTCCCGTAATGGTTCCGCCCGTTCCCACACCCGACACGAGAATATCGAACGCCCCATCTGTGTCCTGCCAAATTTCAGGGCCGGTGGTTTCCTCGTGGATGCGGGGATTGGCAGCATTGCGGAACTGTTGCAACAACACATAGCGATCGGGATTAGACGCGGCAATTTCTTCTGCCTTTGCCACTGCTCCGGTCATGCCCTTAGTCCCTTCTGTTAACACCAGATTGGCTCCATAGGCGAGCAACAGTTTGCGCCGCTCCAAGCTCATGGTTTCAGGCATGGTCAGGGTCAGGGGAATCCCCTTAGCGGCGGCGACAAAGGCCAAGGCAATACCTGTATTGCCACTGGTCGGTTCAACCAGTTCTTTGCCCGGCCCTAATAGCCCCCGTTCTTCCGCATCCCAGATCATGGCCGCACCAATACGACATTTGACTGAATAGGCTGGATTGCGACCTTCAATCTTGGCCAGAACCGTGGCATGAGTGTTGCCAACGACTCGATTAAGGCGCACTAGAGGAGTCCGCCCGATCGACAAACTGTTATCTGCGAACCATTTCTTACTCACAAAATGGCAACTCCATGATTAAAATACGACAGTTCACCAGATTGGCTCATCTTTAATTCATTTTAAATTCATTTTGAATCCATTTGAAATTCATCCTAGCCTATGCACTATCAACCTCTGGTCAAGCTAAACAAATCTTTACAATCAAGGGTGGTAGGCGATCGCTGAGGTTGAAGAATCAAGGTATAGGAGGGCGGGAAGTGGAGATAAGGGAGCGGGTTTTTCAAGTTGGATTGGGAGTTATACTTTAGACTAAATCCGTTGAGCATAGGCTACATATCAAGACAGGCACTCATGCAATAGGCACTCATGCAAAGGGGAGAATAAATAATCAGTTTTTAATAACCGGATTTAGTATGATATACGGAGTCGTAAATTGGCGGTGCGAAGCCACACTCCCTCTGGTAGTTGCTAACTCAATCGGGCAAAGAGAAGTCATCAAAACCGTTATTGATACTCCATCAAGAAAACCAATGATCACTAATCCTCTGAAACGGGGTGAAGTCTGGTTAGCCGACCTCAATCCAACTCAAGGTTCTGAACAAGCGGGCATTCCTCCCGTCATCATTTTCCAGAATGACCTTGTTTCCCAGTTCTCAACTACGATCATTGCTATTCCGCTCACCACCAACCAACGTCGCGCTGCTTTGCCTATATGCTTACTGATAGAACAAGGTTAATGGTGGACTCGGCCAAGATTCTGTTGCCCTATGTTTTCAGATGAGAGTGCTGGATAAAACTCGTTTGATCCGCACACTGGGACAACTGATTCCCGAAATAATTGCCCAATTGGAAGAAGTGGTTTTGCTAACCTTAGGATACGAGTCATAAATGTGGAATTAAATGGAATTCTTATGGGTATAGGCTACATATCAGGACAGGCGCTCATGCAAGGGGCAAAAGGGGGAATAGATAATCAGTCTTTAATAAACGGATTTAGTATAAAATGTCAAAAATTAAAAGTCCTCTGCGCTATCCAGGGGGGAAATCCCGGGCAATTAAGCAAATTCTGCCGCAAATTCCTGTGAATATTAGGGAATATCGAGAACCTTTTTTTGGTGGTGGTTCTGTATTTTTTGCTGTTAAGCAACTCTTTGGACAACAAATAAAAACCTATTGGATTAATGACTTAAATTATGATTTATATTGTTTCTGGCAATGCGCTCAAGAAAATATTGAGTTATTGGTAGCAGAAATAACAGAAATTAAACAGAAATATGATAACGGACGAGAATTATTTCAAGATTTGACAAGGGAAGATTTAAAGTTAACCGACTTTGAAAAAGCGGTGCGTTTTTTTATCTTAAATCGGATTACTTTTTCGGGAACAGTGGATTCCGGGGGTTATTCCCAAGCGGCTTTTACCAGTAGATTTACTGATTCATCAATTGCCAGATTAACCCAAATTGCCCCGTTATTAGCATCGGTAAAAATTACTAACCAAGACTATGAAGAATTATTATTTGCTGAGGGAAAAGAAGTTTTTATCTTTCTTGATCCACCCTACTATAGTGCCACAAAATCCCGTTTGTACGGTGTAAGAGGGAATTTACATACCAGCTTCGATCATCAACGTTTTGCCGATAATATGCGTCAATGTCAGGCTAAATGGTTAATTACCTACGATGATTGTCCAGAGATACGAAAGCTCTTTAATTTTGCCCATATTATCGAGTGGAATCTTCAGTATGGCATGAATAACTATAAACAAGGAGCGGCGGCATCTGGTAGAGAATTAATGATCAAAAATTATTAGTGCGATGCCGAAGGCACTGGGTAGCAGTAAGCTAATCTTATATGTTGGGTTGACGACTGTACTTCATCCTATTAATTTAACCATTGGTGCAAATCTTCCAAATCCGAAAAATCCAATAAAGCAAGAGCCAAATTATCCAGTTGATTAGGATTTAACTGTTTAATTTTTTGTTCTACCTTTAAAGGAATAGAACCTAGTTTTAAGTTTAGCTGACGCAAAATTAGGCTTTTTTTAGCGGATAATTCTCCTTCCTCTAAAGCTTCTTGATAAACCTTAGTTTCTCTTAAATCACTTAAACTAAACATAGCTTCTATCTCCTTACGGTTTAATTTCGGCAATTTATAAATGAGAATTGTCTCAATTAATTCTAGAATGTTCCGTCTTTTTAAAGACTCCTGGAATTGTTGTCTAACTTGTTGAATCAGTTCTTTTCCTTGTGCTAAGGTGTTTGGTTCCGATTCCACAATTAATTGTAACACTTTTACCCCCAG
>VYKV01000083.1_pt1 | contig 11314 bp, 7 predicted proteins | sample 5114461 | NCBI WGS metagenome assembly VYKV01 (sample SAMN12291816, study PRJNA351875) | freshwater metagenome | isolation source: freshwater lake | place: USA: Michigan, Gull Lake | collected 2011-07-05 | reverse complement strand
ACGATCGGCACACGAGATGCATCTTCGGGGGGCTTTTGCAGGAAGCTTTCGATGGAAACAAGGTGCTTTGCCAGCGTATCGGTGATTTTCGCGATGGTTCCGGCCCGGTCGGGGACGCGCAAGCGAACATAGAATTTCGATGAAACCAAAAGCCCACCCATGGCTGCGGTAAATTGGTTGGCTTGACCGGGACCGGAAAACACAGGCCGTGAATCTTCGTGCGAAAGATCAATCAAATCGCCCGCAACTGCCGAAGCTGTCGGCCCAGCCCCTGCCCCTGCGCCAACCAAAGACAAACGACCTACTGGGTCTGCATCGATCACAACTGCATTGAGAGGACCATTGACCCGCGCGATTGGATGATCTTGCGCCAACAGCGTTGGGCGCACAGATTGCACGACGCTGTCCCCCACGCGGGCCGCCTTGGCCAATAGCTTTACGCGGCGGCCCAAGAACTTAGCGCTTTCCAAATCAATTGGCTCAATCGCTTGGATGCCCTCAAGGCGCAAGGCGGCAAAGTTTGGTGCGCCGCCAAAGGCAATCGCAGACAGAATGGCCAGCTTATGCCCGGCATCCGCGCCAGAGACGTCGAGTGTCGGATCAGCTTCGGCATAGCCAAGACGCTGTGCATCGGCGAGAACTTCGCCAAAGCTGCGCCCTGTCAGGTCCATCTCGGTGAGGATGTAATTGCAGGTGCCATTCAAAACACCACTAACGGCGGTGATATGATTGGCAGCTAAGCCTTCACGCAGGGCCTTAATGACCGGAATGCCACCAGCTACGGCAGCCTCATAGCGAATTTCTGCGCCATGCTTGGCGGCAAGTGCGGCAAGGGCTGCCCCATGCTCTGCCAACAGAGCTTTATTGGCCGTGACCACATGCTTACCAGCCGTAAGAGCGGCCTCAACAGCAGCCTTAGCGCTACCCTCAGAGCCGCCCATCAGTTCGACAAACACGTCAATGTCTGGGCTGGTTGCCAGTGCGACAGGATCGTCAAACCAAGCGATGCCAGAAATGTCGACCTCACGCGTACGACCTTTGGTGCGAGCCGAAACCCCTGTCACTTTCACGGTCGACGCCAAGGGTCCCTGCCCGTATGCCAGCTTCAAAAGTCCGCCACCGACTGTACCGAGGCCGGCAATCCCAATTCTCAAGACACCCATGTAAATCTCTCTATCAGGCATAAGGGCCTGTTCATTACGACTAGATCAGAGTGTGGGTCTAAAGCGACCCACTCTCCTCGGTCAAAAACTTCCGCACAGCACGCGCGGCTTGGCGAATTCTTTGCTCATTCTCAACCAGAGCAATACGTACATATTCATCGCCATACTCGCCAAAGCCTGCCCCAGGCGCCACGGCGACGCCAGCCTTTTCCACCAATCGCTTGGAGAATTCAACTGAACCAAGGCCTCTAAATTTCTCAGGGATCAAGGACCAAGCAAACATCGACGCCTGAGGTTCTGGAACATCCCAGCCAGCCCGCGAGAAGGAGTCAATCAGTGCGTCACGACGCGCCTTATAAATCGCGCGCATCTCTGCTACACACTCCTGAGGTCCATTCAGGGCTTCGACCGCCGCCACCTGCACCGGCGTATAGGCCCCATAGTCCAAATAGGATTTCACCCGCGCCAATGCGGCAATCACCCGCTCATTGCCTAAAGCAAATCCAACGCGAAAGCCTGCCATGGAATAGGTCTTCGACAAGGTGTTGACCTCAACCACTACGTCCTTGGCACCTTCGACTTGCAGGATGCTTGGCGGGGGCTTGGATTCATCAAAATAGATTTCCGAATAGGCCATATCGGAGATCACCAGCATATTGTGCTTTTTGGCGAGCGCCACGACCTCTTTGTAATAGTCAAGTTCTACCACTTGCGCGGTTGGATTGGCGGGATAGCAGACGATCATTGCAATCGGCGGTGGCACCGAATGGCGTACAGCCCGACTGATACCAGCTAGATATTGTTCTGGGCTGTGGGCTTCGATCGAGCGAATAACGCCGCCAGCCATGATAAAGCCAAAGGCATGAATAGGGTAAGATGGATTTGGGGCAATCACCACATCACCGGGCGCACAAATGGCTTGCGCGAGGTTTGCAAAGCCTTCTTTGGAACCCAAAGTCGCGACAATCTCGGTGTCAGGATTGAGCTTCACGCCAAACCGACGATCATAATAGCCCGCCATCGCGCGTCGCAGGCCCGGAATACCGCGCGATGCCGAATAGCGGTTGCTGCGCGGCTTGCGCGCCGTCTCAACCAGCTTTTCGACAATATGTTCTGGCACAGGCAAATCAGGATTGCCCATGCCAAAGTCGATGATGTCGGTTCCGTTTGCTCGCAAACGAGCTTTGAGTTTGTTCACTTCCTCAAACACATAAGGAGGAAGGCGCTTAATTTTATAAAAATCGCCGATCATGGCGGAAAACCTTTATTTCATCGGGGGACTATTTGCCCCCTTTTTTATTAGGAAAGATGCTCTATCGCGCGAAGCTAGGTTGGAGGCAGACGCGCAAGATCCGCCTCCATCCTAGCTCGTGCGGCCGCAGCCCAAGCGTCCGACTCCGCGTCCGTTTGCGCGGCTTGAGCCGAGGCAGAATTGGAATCAATGGTTTGCTTTGCTGCCTTTGCCCAAGCCTGGTCAATCTCGCCGGCGGGCATAGGCTTGGAATTTGGGTTGGCCTCGAGACGCTTGGCATCTGCCTGTAAACCAGACTGCAAGTTTACCCATGACTTTTGGCTTGGCAAATCTGTTGGAGCGTCGGGGATTTTCGTTAAATCTGGATAATCACCGGGCTTCAACACCGCGCTAGCAGACCGGATTGTGTCTGGCAGGAAGCCTTCCTCTTGGCCAAGCGTTTGACACGCGCAGAGCGGCACAAAGAGGAGCCCAAGCGCAAACACCTTCGGCTTGCGCCACAATTGGTGCGTACGTTGGACATGGGCTGGTGTCGCTTTAGTCGGCATCGCCGCAGCACTTTCCTGTGTCACATCAAGGTGAGCGGCGAGGACATGACACGCTAAATGTGCCATGCTGCCGTTCAAGGTTTAGAGCCATAAGCAGTGGAAGTTCCCACCGCAAATCGCTACAGTGTTTTATTGCGCCGCTGCGGTGTTTGCTGCAAGGCAAAGAGTGCATAAATTCATGATATGCGCGGCGAATTGGCAGAAATGATGGGGCAAAAATAATGGCTAAACAGAAATCGGATGGCCAAGACACGGAGACGGCCCGCCCAAAGCCCGAGACTGAGCCGCCACCTTCAAAGGCCAATGAAGCCGGCGGCTTAATGGATGCCTTGCAGGCCCAGAATCTCGAAACCCTTGAAACTCTGACGCGGAACTTGGGCGATGCGGTCACCCGCATGGGTGCGCTGGGCGCATCCGCCGTTGACGGCGTGATGGCCGAGGATGCGCGCCCCCTTCGCGCCGACCCTTATGGTCTAGCGCCCTATGCCACCGATGTGGCGACGCGCCTTGCAGGCAATCCCGAAAAGCTCATGGCCGCCCATCAAGAGCTGTGGCAGGGCTTTGCTGAAATCTGGGCCGACTCCATTAAGTCGAGTTTGAATGATGGCACGACCGAGACCAAGCCAGACCCGAAATATACCGATAAGCGCTTTGCCGATCCCGACTGGCACAAGCTGCCCATGTTCAATCTTTTGCAAAAAACCTATTTGCACACAGCCAATTGGTTCACGGGCCTGATTGATCACGTCGATGGCATCGACGATATGACACGCCGCAAAGCGACCTTTTTCAACAAACAATTCGCCGACGCCTTTGCCCCATCCAACTTCTTGATGACCAATCCGGTCGCCCTGCGCGAAGCCCTGCGCACCGGCGGGCAAAGCGTTTTGCGCGGCCTCGCCAATCTCGAACAAGACCTCAAACGCGGGCATGGTCGCCTCACCCCGGCCCAAGTCGATGAGCGGCCGTTCAAGATCGGCGAGAATATTGCGATCACGCCGGGCAAAGTTATCCATCGCGGCGAAATTTTGGAGATAATCCAATATGATCCGGTGACGCCGACGGTATTTGCAACGCCAATCCTATTCTTTCCGCCTTGGATTAATAAATTCTACATCTTGGACATGCGCCAAGATAATTCCATGGTGAAATGGCTGACCGAGCAAGGTCACAGCGTGTTCGTCGTCTCGTGGCTTAATCCCGGTGTGGAGCATGCCGAGAAGACGTTTGAAGACTATTCCCGTCTGGGCATTTACGAAGCGCTGGACGTGGTCACGCGTGCGACGGGTCAAGATAAGGTCAATACGGTCGGCTATTGCATTGGCGGCACACTTTTGGCCTCAACCATGGCGGTGATGGCGCAAACGGGGGACAAGCGGATCAATACGGCCACTTTCTTTGCCTCCCAATCCGACTTTGAAGAGGCGGGCGACCTTAAAGTCTTCACCGATGATGCGGCCATCCAATACATCAAGGATGAGATTGAACATGCGGGTGGCGTACTTGATGCAACCGTGATGGGTGAGACCTTTAACTTCCTGCGCGCCAATGACCTTGTGTGGTCCTTTGTGGTCAATAATTATCTGATGGGCAAAGACCCAAAGCCTTTTGACCTCTTGTTCTGGAACGCTGACCAGACGCGGATGCCAAAGGCGCTGCATCTCTATTATCTGGATAACTTCTATCGCCAAAACCGCTTGAGCCGGGGTGAGATGACCATGTCGGGCTATCTTCTAAACCTCAAGGATGTGGATACGCCCATCTATATGCAATCCTCCAAAGAGGACCACATCGCGCCTTGGCGGTCGATCTATCGTGGGGCTAAGCTATTTGGTGGGCCTGTCCGCATGATCCTTGCGGGGTCTGGTCATATTGCTGGGGTGATCAACCACCCTGAGGCAAAAAAATACCAGCACTGGCTGCCGCCTGAAAGCATGAAAGAGCTGCCAGACACGTCTGACCAATGGCAGGCGGAACTGGTTGAATACAAGGGCTCGTGGTGGCCAGATTGGGCGAAATGGTTGGGCGAACGCTCTGGCGGCCAAGTGCCAGCCCGCGTGCCGGGAGATCAGGAAGTGGCAGTTATTGGCGACGCCCCTGGAACCTATGTGTTGGTGAAATCATCCGACTGATGCGGGGCCTTGGCCTGATCTGCCCATCAACAGCCCCAAGCAATCCGGCTCCACGCTTCAGACGTAGATAGTCATATGCAACCTGCCTCATCCGGCCATTCCCCCGCTGCGCGCCCGTCTCTCGTTTGGTTTCGCGATGACTTACGAATAGATGATCATCCAGCTTTGGCCTCCGCTGCCCAAGCTGGCCCGGTCTGTGCGGTCTATATTCTTGAAACCGGTGACGACTTGGGTCGCCCGCTCGGCGGGGCGTTAAAGTGGTGGCTGAATCACAGCCTCATGCGCCTAAAAGTTGACCTAGCCCAGCACGGGATCAGCTTGATCCTACAACAAGGCGACCCGCGACAGCTAATACCCGCATTGGCCAAGGATTTAGGCGCTAATTCTGTCCATTGGAACCGGCGCTATTATGCGTGGTCACGGCCAGTGGATGCAGCGATCAAGGCAGAGCTGACGAATATGGGCGTCGACGTAGGCAGCCATAAAGCGCAGGTTCTGACTGAGCCTTGGGAGGTGAAGACCGGAGCGGGGGGAGCCTTCAAAGTCTTCACGCCCTTTTTCAGAGCGGCCCAGCCCCTATGTGATGATTGGGCAGAGCTTGCAGCCCCTACCCCGCCCTTAACCGGCCATAACGCGCCTGATATCCAGTCAAACTCATTGGAAGATTGGAACTTACTGCCCAAAACCCCGGATTGGTCTAGCGGTCTGGCAGACACTTGGGAGCCCGGTGAAGCGGGTGCTCAAAAGCGGCTGGCTCAGTTCATCGACAGTGCGCTTTTGGGTTATGGAGAAGGGCGAAATATCCCAAGCAAGCCTGCTACTTCGTTTCTGTCACCTCACCTGCATTTTGGCGAAATCTCGATCCGCCGGGTGTGGAATGCCGCGCGGGCAGTGATGCGGGCCAATCCTGCCTTGCAACACGACGGCCAAGTCTTTCTATCTGAGCTCGGCTGGCGCGAATTCTCCACCCAATTGATCTATCACTATGAGGATTTTCCGCAGGAAAGCTGGAAGGAAGCGTTTCGCAGCTTCCCATGGAAAAGCGATCCATCCGCACAGCGGGCTTGGCAACACGGACAAACAGGTTACCCCATTGTGGACGCAGGCATGCGTCAACTATGGAAGACAGGTTGGATGCATAATCGTGTGCGCATGATTGTTGCGTCCTTCTTGGTCAAACATTTGTTGGAAGATTGGCGTGTGGGCGAAGCTTGGTTCTGGGACACATTGGTGGATGCCGACGTCGCTAACAATGCAGCGGGTTGGCAATGGGTCGCAGGCTGTGGTGCCGATGCTGCCCCCTATTTCCGTATCTTTAACCCGATGTCACAGGGCGAGAAATTTGATCCAGAGGGTCAGTATGTGCGCACTTGGGTGCCAGAGCTGGCGAAACTTCCCAACAAGTATCTTCACCGCCCGTTTGAATGCCCAACCGAAACGCTTCGCATAGCTGGCGTGCACCTCGGACGGACTTATCCCTTGCCCATCGTCAATCATGAAAAAGGCCGTAAGCGCGCATTAGATGCCCTTGCAAGCCTCAAGCAGAATACCTCTGGAGACCTAGTATGAAGATCGCGATCATTGGCACAGGGATTACGGGTCTCTCCGCTGCTTGGGCCCTGAAAAATCAGCATGAGGTGACAATATTTGAAAAGGAAGCGCGCTTAGGCGGGCATTCTAATACTGTGACCGTGGATTATGATGGCAAGACACTCGACGTCGATACAGGCTTCATCGTCTACAATGCCTTGAACTACCCAAATCTAATTGCTTTGTTTGAAGCTCTAAATGTTCCAACCCAACAATCGGATATGAGCTTTTCGGTGCGCGATGGCCGCCCCGGCAGTGAATGGGGTTCAGATGGCGCGCCGGGCTATTTCGCTTGGAAACGCAATGCCTTTGATCTGAGTCACTGGGCGCTTTTGGCCGATATGTTGCGCTTTAACTCTCAAGCCCAAAAGGACGTTCAAGATCCAGCTCTTCAGACCATGAGCTTGGGCGACTATAGCGCCAAGCTGGGGCTGTCCCAGCGCTTCTTGGAACGCTACCTCGCGCCGATGGGCGCGGCCATCTGGTCGACGCCTGAGAAGGGTATGTTGGATTATCCCGCTGCAAGCTTTGTCCGCTTCTTCAACAACCATCGCCTTGTCCATTTTGAACGGCCCAATTGGCGCACCGTTACAGGCGGTTCGCGCCGCTATGTCGAAAAGTTTGCGCAAGCTCTGGGAGATCGCGTCCACTTGCAGGCCCCTGTGACCCAAGTGCGCCGCGACGCAGACGGCGTGGATGTGGTTGTAGGTGGGACCGCCCACCGGTTCGACGAGGTCATTCTCGCCTGTCACTCTGATGAGGCCCTTGCGCTATTAGCAGACGCCACCCCTCAAGAAAGTGCGATCTTGGGTGCGGTACGCTATGCGCCAAATGAAGCGATCTTGCACAAAGACGCCAGCTATATGCCAACGCGCAAAGCGGCTTGGGCGAGTTGGAATGTCTCGCGGGGTGATCCTGAGGCGCCCATCGAACTCACCTATTGGATGAACCGCCTGCAAGGCCAAGACAGCAATTGTCCGCTATTTGTAACCCTAAACCCGGCAAAGCCGATTGATGAGGCCAAAATATTCGCCCGCTTCAATTATGCCCACCCACAATTTGATGCCCCTGCAGCAAAAGCGCAGCGGCAAATTCTGTCGATCCAAGGCGTCAACAAGACTTGGTTTGCCGGCGCTTGGCAGGGATATGGCTTCCATGAAGACGGCTTGCGGGCAGGCCTGCGGGTCGCCCTCAAACTGGGCGGTCAAATCCCTTGGACCTTCGTCGATGACGATATTGTGCGCGAATTGCCCTCGGTATCGCAATCGACCGTGGCTGTGACCCAAGATCAACCCGCACCGAAAGTAGAACCGGCATTGTGACCGACATGACCAACCTTGGACTGATGCGAGGCCGGACCATCCACGTCCGCTTCCAACCGTTTGAGCATCGCTTGGCCTATGACCTCTATCAAGTCTTGATTGATGTGGACGACCCAGGTGCGCAATTTAGAGGTTTAAAATGGATGGCGCACAATCGATTTGCGCCACTGGCCTTTTATGACAAAGACCACGGCGACCGAACGGGTGCACCGTTACGGGTTTGGGCTGAAGCCCAATTGTCTGCAGCCAATATTGCCTATGATGGCGGTCCAATCCATCTATTGACCTTCCCGCGTGTCCTTGGATTTGTGTTTAATCCGATCTCGGTTTTCTTAGCCTATCATCACGATCTTAGCTTAGCAGCGGTCATTTATGAGGTGAACAACACCTTTGGCGAAACGCACAGCTATGTCGCCCCTGCTAGCGGACAGGGGGTTGAGCACCAAGAAGCCGACAAAATCTTCCACGTCTCACCTTTCTTCGATGTTTCTGGCCGATATGCGTTTACTCTGCGCACGAGCGGCGAGACACTCTCGTTGACGATCGACAAATATGCGGATGCAGTTCGAGATCATCTGGCCTCGCTGAAATTGCGTAGAGAAACACTGAATGACAAAAACCTGGCGCGCGCATTTTTTGCCATACCATTCTTGACGTTCAAGGTTGTCTTAGGCATTCACTGGGAAGCCTTGAAATTATTAGTAAAAGGTGCACGCTATTACCATAAACCGAAACCGCCCATTTCCGCCAGTGTTGCCAGATTAAGCAGGATTCCATCGCCCCATGAGTGACGATCAAAACGCCAATGAAGTGATCATGACGCCAAAGCTGGCGCGCCAACTTCGCCAAGTCCCGATGGCCTTTAAAATGGCGGCCGTGGCGATGAGCAATATCGTGGAAGGCGAGATCCGGGTGTGGTTGCCTGATGGTCGTAAACTGATTTTCCAAGGTGAGAAGCCCGGTAAAAGTGCGGTGCTTCAAATCATAAACTTTAGTTTTATCAAGCGTGTTGCCGCTCAAGGTGATATTGGCTTTGCAGAAGGCTTGATGGCTGGCGAGTGGGACACACCCGATCTTGCGGTTTTGCTAGAAGTCTTCTCGTCCAACCTAGATTTGATGCCCAAGCTGTTGATTGGGGGCCCCTTGTGGGCGGTGATCAATAACTTCCGTCACAAATTCTTGAAGCGGAACACCAAAACTGGCTCGAAGAAGAACATTCTCGCCCATTATGACCTGGGCAATAATTTCTATTCACGGTGGCTTGATCCCAGCATGACCTATTCATCCGCCGTCTATGAAAAGGACGGTCAGGATTTGACGAGCGCGCAAATGAACAAATATCGCGCTTTGGCAGAGCAAGTAAGCCTAAAGCCCGGTCAGCATGTACTCGAGATTGGCTGCGGCTGGGGCGGCTTTGCCGAATTTGCTGCCCGCGAGTATGGCGCGCGGGTCACCGGCGTCACCATTTCGGAAGAACAGTACAAATATGCGACCGACCGCTTGGCCAAGGCAGGCTTAAGCGATCTCGCTGAAATCCAGCTGATGGATTATCGCGATATCAAGGGTCAATTTGATGCGGTCGTTTCGATCGAAATGTTCGAAGCGGTCGGCGAACAATATTGGTCGACCTATTTCGACAAGGTCAATTCGGTCTTGAAGCCCGGCGGTAGAGCTGGCCTGCAGATCATCACGATTGATGAGCGCTTGTTTGAAGAATATCGCAGCCGGGCAGATTTCATCCAAAGCTATGTCTTCCCAGGCGGCATGTTGCCCAGCGTGCCCCGTCTCAAGTTGGAAGTGGCGCGGGCTGGTTTGGTCTGGCAGAGCACGGCCGCTTTCGGTCTTTCCTATGCCGATACGTTGGCTGCTTGGGCAAAGACCTTTTTGGCAGAATGGATCAACATCAAAGACATGGGCTTTGATGAGCGGTTCAAGCAATTGTGGCGCTTTTACCTAGCCTATTGCGAGGCAGGTTTCCGGACTGGCCGCATCGATGTCGGCCATTTCTCGATGATCAAACCGTAACGCGCTAACTGGCTCAACAAGGATAAGGCGCGAGACCTTTAGGTCCCGCGCCTTTTTTATTGCCTGCAGATGGCGCTTTAGCGCTTGATTTGACTGGCGATATAGTCGCGAACGCCTTTGCCGTAAGGTGGTCGCAAGGCCTTCATCGGCCCCAAATCCTTTTTCAACTGGCTGTACACCGACCGGGCATGGCTGAATTCTTTAAAGCCGTCATGTCCATGATAGGATCCCATGCCAGATGGGCCGATGCCACCGAATGGCAAATCTTCCATCGCAATGTGGAAGATCACGTCATTGACCGTTACCCCGCCAGAGGTGGTGTTGGTCAACACATATTCCTGCTCACTTGGGTCAGCACCAAAGTAATACAAGCCAAGCGGGCGATCATTAGCATTCACATAGCCGACTGCTTCTTTGACGTCGGTATAGGTTTTGATCGGTAGCACAGGGCCAAAGATCTCTTCCTGCATGATGCTCATATCTTCGGTGGTATCGAGGACCAAGGTTGGCGGAATCTTGCGGCCATTCTGGGTCGAGAAGTCCTCACCTGCGGGATTGATCTCTACAATTGTCGCACCCTTTGCTTTGGCATCGGTCAGCAAAGCTTGAATCCGGTCAAAGTGGCGTGGTGAGATGATGGCAGTATAGTCTGGGTTATCGCGCAATTTCGGATACATGGCGGTGACGGACTTAGTCATCGCCCCGACCAACTCGTCCCGCTTTTCAGTAGGGACCAACAAATAGTCCGGTGCCAAACAAATCTGGCCAGCGTTCAGGGTCTTGCCAGCCATAATCCGGTCAGCGGTCGTCGCCACATCGGCGGAGCGCGAGACGATCACCGGGCTCTTCCCACCCAATTCCAGCGTCACAGGAACGAGGTTTTCAGAAGCTGCGCGCATGATGTGGCGGCCAATTGAGGTTCCGCCCGTGAAAATCATGTGGTCAAAAGCCAAGCGCGAGAAAGCTTGGCCGACATCGGGCCCACCAGTAATCACCGCGATCTCTTCTTCAGAAAACGCTTTCGCAAACATCTGGCGCAACAATTCTGATGTGACAGGCGTTAATTCCGATGGCTTGATCATTGCGCGATTGCCCGCGGCCAAGATTTGCGCGAGCGGCGCAAATGTCAGATTAACTGGAAAATTCCAAGGTGCGATGATGCCGACAACACCTTTGGGCTGATAGCGGACTTCAGCCTTTGCGCCTAGCAAGCCCAAGAGCGAGGGCGAGGTTTTGCGCTTTTCAGGCCGCATCCATTTTGCCAAATGCGCCTTGGCATCCT
>VYKV01000082.1_pt1 | contig 11361 bp, 11 predicted proteins | sample 5114461 | NCBI WGS metagenome assembly VYKV01 (sample SAMN12291816, study PRJNA351875) | freshwater metagenome | isolation source: freshwater lake | place: USA: Michigan, Gull Lake | collected 2011-07-05 | reverse complement strand
CATCGATAATGCCTGAGCCATAAAAGCCGACCTCCATCATCAGCCTCCATGGTGAATCACATCACATCTGATTTGGGAATCCTTCCGATTCAGCTCGAAAGGGAAACGCTCTAAGTCGTCAGTTGCTTTATCCTATTGATTATATTTGATTTTAGACAAGTTATCTTACACCCCCCATGACTTGCTTTAAGTCGTCCATTTTTGGGCGATGTAAGTCGTCCTAAGTCGCCAGTTTAGAGGCACGAGCGGGGCAATTTTTTGATGGCTTTATGGCCAGCGCGACGATGATTTCCTGATCGGGAAATTTGCTCTTAGATTGGCTGAACACGGCAGATAGCAGATCCTCCGCTTTAGACTCGCGTTTCAAAGAAAGCAGACTAACCCCCAGCCGCCAAAATCAAACGCTCACCCCGCAGCAGCGCGTGCCCGAGCGGCGAGGAGCGGCTCAAGTAGCCAACTCATGAAGGTACGTCTTCCGGTTATAACATCTGCCTTCAGCGTCATGCCGGGCTGTAGGGCCCAATTCTCGCCATAGGCCTTGATATCAGCACCAGATAAGGTCACGTGCATGCGATAGACCGGCTCCTTAAATTCGATAGGTGTATTGATCTCGCCAGGCCGTAAAGCAGAGCGTGCTATTTCTCGGACTTCGCCTTGGATAGCCCCGAATTGCTGAAACGGAAACGAGTCGACCATGATCCGCACGCGCTGGCCCTTTAAAACAAAACCAGCGGCTCGTGTCGGTACAAGAATTTGGGCTTCCAAAGGACTATTCTCAGGAGAAATGCTAAACAACGGGGCACTAGGGGTGGACTGCTCGCCTACTCTGGCATTTACCGCCACAATCCTGCCTGCTACTGGTGCGGAGAGTAAGCTCGAGGATACCGGAAACGCATTACCCCATACGGCACCACCTTGGCCACTCAAATCAAGCACGGCCAACGTTTGACCTGCACGCACTTGGTCGCCCTGCCGAACCGCTACTAACGCGATGAGACCACCTCTTGCAGTAGAGACTTGACTCAACCCAGCCTCTGGCACAATCCAGCCTTCAACGGTTTCCTTTCTCGCATAGGTCCCAAGCCATAAGTAGCTCACGCCAATAACGCTCACGATCGCAGCAAAAACCGTAAACGCAAATAAGGAAGCAGGCTGATGTATTGTAACACTGCCGAATACTCGGCGGCGTTGGGCATCAATGACTTCGGGGCGGAAGAGCAGCACTTAACTCAGCTCGTCTCGACCGCAAGCCATTTTCCGCTTGGGCACTTCGCCGCAGCAAGCCGCGCTTTGAGTTTTATTACACAGCCGCACTCACTACAGATGTTAATGCCGGCCCTATCTGTCAAATATTCGCATGCCTTACATTTTTCTAAACGAGCAAATAATTCAGATTTATCAATAAATATTGTGCGACAACTCAGTATCTCGTTTAAAGAATTTAATTGATTCATCTCCCCCTCCTTCCAGCTACACTTCAATCCCGCTCTAAGGCAAGCACTTCGTTCAAAGCCTCGGAAACGATTTCAATGGATATGTCATGGGTAGCCATTGTCGCGAAGCCTTCCCACCCCAGCATTGGTACTCCGTCCTTGAAAGCAATTACCGTTGGAAATACCCTAGGCTGAATTTTTTCTAATTCTTCGGGACGCGGCGAGTCGCTCTCAAAATGATCAAAAGCAATAATGCTGTATTCTGGTTCTCTCAGAACTTCTTCAAGAATTGCATGCAATCTCAAACAAGCTTGGCATCCATCTAGCGAAAACAGAACAACCCACAAATTAGACTTCAATTCAGAATTCCTTTTTCAATTTGATTTAGGCTCATTTGCTCCGCGTAGATGCCTCAGTATTGAGTTCCACAAACTTGAGAGCGGTATTGAGCATCGACTTGCTTTGCTTTCCCAGCGCATCGAGGCTATGAGCCTGTCCATTTAACGTCATTACCTTAGCATTATCCCGGCGACCAAAAAGTGCGGCTGACATTCTCGCTGACGTACTCCCCAGCGTCCTGTCGTCGTCGAACCAAAATCCATAGATTGGCTTCTTACTATCCGCGATCGCTTCACAAGCATTGGAACGGCTGGCAAGTAACCGAGACCCAACCCCCCCATCTTGTACAATTCTTTCTCGGGTCATGATGTTGCTTAGTAGAAATTTTTGCCCTGATGCTAACGTCTCTAAGGGGAAACAATCGGCACTCACGAGAACATAACCTAAGATAAGATCTTTGTTTACAAACGAAACAAATGCGGCTCCAGCACTTCCGCTCAAGATAATAGGCTTCGAGCCTTTCTCGCTCGTTAGGTAGTTAATTAGGAAATTTATTTCTTCGCCAGCGACCCTCGGATTAAGAGAAGAGGCATCGATAGCCGGAACATGTGCAAACCTCGAAGGTCCTGCTGTCAACAACGGAACTGCAACATCATACCCAAGCTCACTCAACTCATTAAGGGACCACGCCCCCGGTTGATCAACAGCGTAAATCGGTCCACCCATTACGTTGATTACGAGCTTTCCATTGGGCTTTCGTGCCGGGATCCACAAATACTGCATTGGATCATCGCGACCTGAAACTTGCCGAAGTTCGATTCTGGGCGTGTAAGTAAAGCTCTCGCTTGTGCACGACTGAGGTTCCCCAATAAGTTTTGTGCAAATTCTATTAAGGCCAACATCCTGAGGTTCAAGGAAAGCAATTTCCCTTCGCGAGCCAATCGCTAGAGCCAGCGCTCCTTTTGGTAAGGATGCGATCCCACCATCCACCCAAAGGGCTAAGTTGCTGTAACCAAGAGAGGTTTCAATCGCTTGAAAAATCGCGCGCCTATCAAGCGGTGGGAACTCCTGACTCTTAATCTTCAACAAATCGGACGAATAATTATCGATTACATAGCCGCTTGGAACGGCCCTGATTAGTGAAAATGCTGAGCCTTCCTCTGTTGCGGGACCCGCGTAGATATTCGCTTGGAGGCTACGCATGTCTGCTTTAGACGCCTCAAATTGCTCGATAAGTCGCCACTTGCCGGTGTTTGACGTGATTGCGTAGAATGAAGATTGACTGCGGTTGCCTACCGGCCAGTCGGTGCAAAAAGCGACCAATGCCAATTGGGCATTGGCCACACCGAGCGAAATCGGTGTGACCCAACCGATCGTTTGATGATCGCACGGAAGCTGAGGCGTTACCATGCAGTGGTCGGTGTCAGCATGGCACATTCTGTAGCGAATATACTCAGGCCGAACGTCGCCAATCAGAGTGAGATCGTAATTTCTGCCGCCAAAAATCGAAACTCGCCGGGGCAGATACCACTCTCGGTCGGGATTGTGCCAGCTTAACGCTTCGCGATCAATTTTCTTTCTGTCTTTTGGTATTCTGCTGGCCCGGCTTTGGGTCTCCAACTTTGATCCGTCGGCCGAAACTCCAAAGGCGTAGCCGGTAACATCGGTTTGACCACTCAATTTTTGATCATAAGAAAATGTTTTTTGCTTCACTTCATTGGTACTAAAGCGCTCTTCAACTACGACCGCCAAATTTGCCCCAATAAATTGCGCCGCTCGTATTTGTTTAGAAATGACGTAATTCCGCTGGGCGTTAGCGACTCCAAATAGAAGAAATAAAACTGCAAAAACGCCGAAGAAGACGAATTTTTTGTAGGGGGTTTTCATTATCGACTCCTTCGGCGAGATAATTGTGAGGCCTCTTGACTAGCGGATGCAGGACTCCCCGATGTATGCCCCGCTAATGTCCACCCCCCTCAGGAAAGCAGTAAAGCCTGACACCCAAGTTCCGGCCCTCCAACTTCCTCCAGCCTTCAAGCATGCATCCATTCTGTTGTTCTTCAATTGCTCCATTTTCTCCCGGTGCTCCCGCTTCCGACGCTCTTCTTCAGCTTTGCGCTGCTGACATTCGGCATTACACTCAAACCAACCGAGATCAGTTCCGCCTAACCCGTTGCCGCCGGAACCAAACCCACCACCGTTCCAATCTGCGCCGCCAAACCCAGGGCTAGTTTGGGTTGGCCCCAAAAGCTGCGAACCTTCGTCAAATCCGCCAGCAACAAAGTTTAGCTCAGCACTACTTAAAGCTCTCATTTCAATCTCCTTGCCCGCATTAAGTTCTCACTACCTTTCGCCCAACTGCGAGTGGTTTCCTTGGCGGACGCCGTGCATATTGACAGAGGGTAGGGGGGGTATGTCAAGTTGTGCAAGTACAGATATTTAATCATGAGTTCGTGACCATCCACAGGTTTAGTGGCCAGCTTTAAGGGTCAATAAGTTGAAGAACAGAATTTCTAGGAATGACGCAAAGTTTGACCAAGATTCTGGCTCTGCGGGAGTCGCGTCTCGGGACTGGCTAGTACGCCTCTTTAGTTCCGAAAAGCTGCCTATGATCTTGCAGGCAGAGGCTGCCGAGTGCGGTTTGGCATGCTTGGCCATGATTGCCGCCGCCCATGGTCAGCGGCATACTTTAAGTGACCTTCGCCGCAGATTCAGCGCCAGCCTCAAGGGCACAACCCTAAAAGATGTTATGGATATGGCGGATGGGTTGGGCATGGTGGGCAGGCCACTTAGGCTGGAAGTCGATGAATTGCCGAGCCTCAAACCACCTTGCGTGCTGCATTGGAACTTGTCTCATTATGTAGTTTTGAAGAAGGCTTGGAATGGTCCGGGTGGGGTGTGGGCCATAATATACGATCCAGCCCGCGGTGTACGTAAAGTAGCTCCAACAGAAATCGGGCGTTCCTTTACTGGCGTGGCACTGGAGCTGTCGCCAACGCCAGCTTTCACCAAAAAAGAATATGTTGAACGGGTTCGCCTAAGCGATTTATGGAGCTCCATCCGCGGCCTTAAAGGCCCGATGGTGCAACTATTTGTGCTGGCATTGGTGGTGCAAGTGATTGGCGTATTTAGCCCGATGTTGAACCAATTTGTTGTTGATGACGCTATCTCCAAAGGAGACATGGACCTATTGACCACCATCGGCATAGGAATGGTGATCCTGCTCTTGATCCAGACCGGAATTGGCATCCTGCAGGGCTTTGTTGGCATGTATCTGGGCACACAGTTATCTTTTCAAATGCAGACCAATCTGTTGCGCCATGCACTGCGTTTGCCTGTAGCTTGGTTTGAGAAGCGCCATATTGGTGACATTATGAGTAGGTTCTCGTCGCTCGGGCCGGCACAGGGCTTCCTCACAAGTGTTCCGATTGGCGCGACCTTGAATACGATTATGCTCCTTGTGGGAGGCACGATGGCGGCGCTTTATTCGCCTCTATTGTTCTTATGTGTGGTCGCAAGCGTGTTGATCCCGCTTGTCGTGGAAGCGTTGGCGTTCCCTTGGATCCGTCGCAAAACCGATGAAGGCATTACCCTCGGTGCGGTCGCCTCAACCAGTTTTATGGAAACTATCCGTGGCGCAAGAACTTTCAAAGTATTTGGGAAGGAGCGCGAGCGCGTAAGTCAATGGCAAAATGATGTCGCCGCCAGCATCAACAACACGGTGACTATGCAGCGTGCTAGCCTATGGGGTGGGGCGGGACTTGGTATCGCGACGGGTTTACAAGGCGTGGTTATATGGTGGCTTGGGGCAAAACAGGTCATAGATGGAACGATGACTTTGGGAATGCTAATGGCGTTTCAAAGCTATGCCGGGCAGTTTTCGGGTGCCCTGAAGGGGTTGATAAGCCTGTTCTTCGACTGGAAGACCCTAGAGCTACATTTAGAGCGGCTTGCTGACGTAGTGCACGAAGACCCAGAGCCAGGAGTGGATGAACCAATAGAACATGGTCGCTTGTTTGCAGGCCGAATTGAGGCAGACAAATTGTCGTTTCGATATGCAAGCAATGAGCCTTTGGTGTTCAAGGATGCAAGCTTTACAATCGATCCCGGCCAGTTTGCCGTTATCGTCGGACCGTCCGGTGGCGGCAAGACGACGTTGTTGAAGGTCCTTCTTGGTCTGCTTGATCCTTCAGAGGGGGAAGTGAAAGTTGAAGGGGTAGCCTTGAGAAATTTCGGTTTGCGCACTTTTCGTCACCGCATCGGTGTTGTCCTTCAAGATGATCGCCTGCTTGCGGGCACAGTCGCCGACAATGTTTCCTTCTTTGATGCAGACCTCGATATGGCAAAGGTGGAAGATTGTTTGGCCAAGGCTTGCGTATTAGATGATATCATGAAGATGCCGATGGGCACGATGACTTTGGTCGGAGATCTTGGCTCGACCTTGTCTGGCGGGCAGCAACAGCGCGTCTTGCTCGCCCGCGCACTCTACCGCGAGCCCACCATCCTATTCCTCGATGAAGGCACGGCTAATCTTGACCCCGAGACGGAAGCACGTGTTTCGGAGACTTTGCGCGGCCTTTCATGCACCCGCATCTTTGTCGCCCACAGAGAGGCCGCGATTGCTGGGGCGGACCGCACATTGCTCGTCGCGGGTGGCACAGTGACCGAAGTCACTGGGCAGACGCAAGTTGCGGCGGAATAGGCCAAACTGGAGGCTTTTAGAATGTCTGCTTTCGGGTATCAGATAGATGGCTGTGTATGACTTGTTCTGGCGCAAAACAGATCAAGTTAGTTCGCAGATCCACGTCACAAATGGTGCAAGTAACAGTCACCTTCTAGGACGCCTAGGAACAGCTTCAATGCGGCGCTTTGCTTGCCCTGAAGCTGCTAGGTGATTTTGTTGCACCAAGTCTGGCCCTCAAGGGGTCACGCTTCGCGTGATCGGCAAGCCGACCATGCCCCTTGACCGCCAGCTTTGGGTGCCCTTCAAAAGACGAGAAGCGATGTAGGCGCGACGGGGCAGCGAACGAGAGAAGCAATTCAATGATGTCCGACGAAAAATTCCGCCTCGCACTCGTGGACAGCCTGCTCACGATGGCGTTGCCTTTGGCAGACATAGCTGAGCAGCTTGCAAAACTGGGTTGGGATTACGAAGGCATAGGCGTGCGCTTAACACCCGACCATTTTTCCGATGTATTGGCACGGTATCTACGGAACGAAATATCCGAAGTTGACGTCGAGACTTGGGCGAACCTGATTGAAGGACGAGACGACGTCGAGTTTCATGAGACCTTCGAAGCACTCGTCCGGGATGTACTTCATGAACTTGCTAATCCGATCCTGACCCATCCGCTTGATCCTGCACGCGCGGGACACCTAGTCGATATATTGAAATCAACCAGCTAATCACTTGCTGCAAGTTGGCTGACCTGGCTCCGGCGATTTGCGCAAAAAGAGGTTGAAAATCGAAGACTGGCTATTCACGCACGCGTTAACAACCAAAGTCGTTATTAAAGGAAAGTGCCGTTTGCGTTATTAGCGAAGCGGTTTTGCACAGCCATCGAAACGAACCGTAACGATCAGAATGCGTTGGAAACACCCAGAATGCGCCGAAATGCCCGTTTGCTACCAATAATCTGGTGGTCACTGCTGCTACCACTGCAGAAAAAAGTCGTTCCAGATCATTCCGTTAGGTTTTTGGCATTTGGTAGCAAATTGGTAGCAAACCCCAGTGGGGTTTGGCTTGGATCTAGCTAAGTGTTTGATTTAATGGCGCACCGCCATGGAGTTTCTTCAAACGAATTATTCGCCACATTACAAGATTGGGAATACACTTTAAAGCGCTCTCCTTCGGCCTTGGCGATTATAAAAGGCGAAAAAATTCCGACTGCTAAGGTCAACAAAACCTCTTCATCGCAAGCGGACCTTGTGATTTGGCAGGCGAAGTCACCTGCCAAATACAAGCGTCGTCCCTCTCGAATTGCGGGAGGGTAATATGGATAGCGGTCAACCTATCAAGAACCCGCTCTATCCTGTCTCACTGCGTATGACCTTTGAGGAAAAGGCGAACCTCGAATTAGCAGCGGCTGGCATGTCGCTGTCATCCTACATCCGGTGGCGGATTTTCGACCCCGCCTCGCCCCCGCCAAAGCACCGCGGCAAGCAACCTGTGAAGGATCATGTCGCGCTCGCAAGACTGTTGGCGATGATGGGGCAATCGCGGATTGGCAATAATCTCAATCAACTTGCTAAGGCAGTAAACTCAGGAAGCCTTCCAGTTACGCCCGAAACCGAAGCCGAACTAGTGGAGGCTGCGCGGGCAATTGTTCACATGCGCCGCCTATTGTTGGAGGCTCTACAGATTGAGGCAACGCCATGATCCTCAAAGCCTCTCAGCGTTCTGGCGCAAAACAATTGGGCACGCACCTTTTGCGCACCGATGAGAACGAGCATGTAGAATTACATGAGATTAGCGGCTTCATGTCTGAGACGCTGCATGGCGCGATGAATGAGGCTTACGCGCTCTCAAAAGGCACAAAATGCAAACAATTTCTGTTCTCGGTTTCGCTCAGCCCGCCCGCACATGAGAGCGTGCGGGTCGAGGTATTTGAGAAGGCAATCAACGACATTGAAGAACGGCTTGGCCTGCAAGGCCAGCCAAGGATTATCGTGTTCCACGAAAAAGAGGGTCGCCGTCATGCGCATGCGGTTTGGTCGCGCATAGACTCTGAGACGATGACGGCAAAGCACCTCCCCTTCTTCAAAACCAAGCTGAATAATCTCGCTAAGCAAATCTATCTCGAAAATGGCTGGGCGATGCCAAAGGGATTTGAGAACCCGAAACTTCGCGATCCCACAAGCTTCACACTCAAAGAATGGCAACAGGCAAAGCGCGTTGGACTTGATCCGCGTGAGCTTAAATCCGCTGTGCAGGATTGTTGGAAGCGATCTGACGGCGTGTCGGCCTTCGCAAACGCACTTGAAGAGCGCGGGCTATACCTCGCGCGCGGTGATCGTCGCGGTCATGTCGTGCTCACACTTGAAGGCGAACCGTTTGCACTTTCACGGCTGATCGACGGCAAGACCAAAGACATGAATGCAAAGCTGGGTGATCCAAACCAGCTTCGTTCGGTCATCGAGTCCAAGGCGCTGATCGGTGAAAAGATCGCGCCTCGTTTGTCATCCTATATAAAGGAAGCAAAGCGCATGGCAGTGAACGCCATGAAGCCGTTGATCGAACAAAAGCAAAAGCTGACCGAAGCGCACCAATCGGCGCGAAAAGAATTTGATACCAAGATCAAGGATCGTTGGGATGCTGAACAGCGCGAACGATCAAGCCGCACGCGCAAAGGCTGGGCGGGCGTTTGGGATTTTATGACGGGTCGCTATTTCAAAGCGCGAAAGCAGAATGAGCTTGAAGTTCAATTTGCCAAAGAGCGTGATCGCACTGAACGGCACGGGCTTATCACCGCCCAACTCAAAGAGCGCCAAGAGCTTCAATCGAACATCAAAACCACGCGTCGCCGCGAAGCAGAACAAGTTCTCGCGCTTTATCGTGATGCTGCCAAGTTCCGCCGTATGCGTGAAGGCCGTGAGCAAACGCCTGCGCGTATCCGTGACAAAGGCTTGGATTTAGGCTGATTGTATTGGGCTTCCTCGTGGTGGTTGTTCACACCACTCAGTGATCCGCTAAGTCTCCGAATGTATCCGTGTCTGAATGGTTTTGGGTGCAAGGCGCGAAGCTAATCCTTCTCCACTTTGTTTCGATCACAAGTGATGCACCTTCATCCAGACACAGAACTGATTTCTCCAACGCGGCTCACCGTGAGCGGCGCAAACAACAGGAGGAATCCAAATGAATACAATCATCAAACTAACCCGCGCTGATCTTGCACGTAAATCACGCTCACAACTTGCAGCACTTTTCCAGCAAGCGAACCTTGCAGTTTCAGCATCGCAAAGCGATCTGAACGCTGCACAATCCGCACTCGTGATGATCGATCAAGAGCTTGCTCGCCGTGGTCCAGCCCCTTGAAGGGCTGAACCAGCGAAGCCCCGAAGGGGAGCGTTAGCTCCCCTTTTTTGTTATTCGCGGCTTTGTCATCAAATGGAACATTCAATAGCAATGGTACATTTGTCGGATAGGCTTGGCTTCTATCTTAGATACAAGAAATGCATTCGACTAATAAAAATACTTGTGTAACGTTTTTGAATGTAGGGCTGCTACCCTTGCGAAAGCCCCCTCCACACCTTAGGTTAGGAAATTGTTAATTGCATAACTGTCGCTAAATCAGCATTGGAGAGCTTATGCCATCTCACGACGTAATTCGTCAGGTTGGATTTATTCAACAATCTCTTTCTCAAAATAGAAAGCAGATTGGATTCTTCATCGGCGCAGGTTGTCCTCTTTCCATTAAAATTAACGCTCGTGAAGAAGGTGGAACGACGCTCACTGATCCATTAATTCCTGACGTTGCAGGGCTAACCACTTTGGTTCATAAACAACTTACCTCTACAGATACGACCAAACCAAGTTCTTGGGACAAAGTTGTTGCGATAGTGAAATCTGACGGCGGTAATGAAAGAAACATTGAGCTGCTACTTAGCCAAATCAGACAGCTCAAGAGTGTGTCTGGCAAGGGCACCGTCAGAGAATTGAGCGGCGATGAACTGGAAGCCCTCGACAAGGCAATTTGCGGGATCATAGTTGCGGAAGTAAATAAAAGCCTTCCCAATAAAAATACGCCGTACCATAATATGGCTATTTGGGCACGATCAGTAAAACGGGAACTTCCCGTCCATTTGTTCACCACCAATTACGACTTATTGCTCGAACAGGCTTTTGAAGAATCTTCAGCCCCTTATTTCGACGGGTTTATCGGTGCGCGAAAGGCATTTTTTGACCTGGGTGCGGTGGAAAGTGAAAGCCTATTGCCACCGCGCTGGACCCGTTTGTGGAAGGTTCATGGCTCATTGAATTGGAGGCTGGAAGACGGAAAAAATGTAATTCGGTCGGACGTGATCTCTGAAGATCAAAGTTACCTAATTTATCCATCGCATTTGAAATATGATCAAAGCCGAAAAATGCCCTATCTGGCAATGTTAGACCGGCTTAAAGAATTTCTTTTAAAGCCATCAGCACTGATGTTTATGTCGGGCTATTCATTTGGTGACGAGCACATCAACGACCTAATCCGCCGAAGCCTTGAAACAAATCCAACCGCACACGTGTTCGCTTTTCTTTATGGGAGCCTTGATGGCGATCCATACAAACAGGCCAAAGAATGTGCGTTTTCCACACCGAATCTGAGTGTGCTAGCCTTTGACAAAGGCATTATTGGGCGTGTGGAAGGCGAATGGTCGGGCTCCGACGATCCGACTTCTTTTTCATTACCAACCGGAATTGTTGTCACCGATGCTTCTACTAAGGTTTGCGAGCTAAAACTTGGTGATTTCATGGCTCTTGGAGATTTGTTAAAAAATCTGACGGCTGGAGTTGCAGACGATGACCACTAAAGCCGCAACGGTTATCGGCACTGTTCAAGATGTTAGTGGAACATCAGTCAGCGTCACCCTTAATGGCAGCCAG
>VYKV01000079.1_pt1 | contig 11381 bp, 8 predicted proteins | sample 5114461 | NCBI WGS metagenome assembly VYKV01 (sample SAMN12291816, study PRJNA351875) | freshwater metagenome | isolation source: freshwater lake | place: USA: Michigan, Gull Lake | collected 2011-07-05 | reverse complement strand
TTGCTTGATGTCGGCATCGAGCTCGGCACGGTCCATGACCCCACCGGCTTCGGCGACCCGATAAGCGACACCACGGGCCAAGCCCTTCAGGCCCTCGCCTTCTGCGGCTTCGGCCAAGGCTTTAAGTGGCACCAAGTCACGTGCCACAATTTCGAGCAACCAATTGTCGAGCCGTTCTTGGGCGCGCTTCAATACGTCCTCTGGACCCAGTTCGCCGCCAATCATCACAGCGCGCGGCTTCAACAAGGGCTGGCGGCCCATCAGCTTGGCGATCTCATCGCCGCGCCAAATCACGACGCCTAGATCAGACAACACAAAGTCATTGATGCCGCCTGTCGCAATCGCCTCAAGACGGCGCGTTAGCTCAGGTCGCAAGCCTTGGAACGCCGCATTTTTCACGGCCCGTTCTTCAAGCCCTGTGGCTTCGGGATCTGCCTGAAAACGCAAACCGACGAGGCGGCCAATTGCATGGCCTTCCACAGTCACTTCGCCGGTTTCTTTCACGTCAACTTCCATGGCATTTTCCCGTTTAAGGCCCTTCAATAGGGCGGAGGTACGCTTATCAATGAAGCGCTGCATCAAGCGCTCGTGGAGTGTATCAGATAGACGGTCTTCTATCACCCGTGTTTGGCCTTGCCAGTGCCTATTTTCATCAACCCAGTCAGATCGGTTCGCGACATAGGTCCAAGTGCGGATTGCAGCCAATCTTTGTTGCAATTGTTCAATATCGCCATCGGTTCGATCGAGCTCGTTCACACGACGCGCGAACCAGTCCGATGGTACCAATCCCTTAGGCCTAAGCAGGTGTTCGGCCAATCCCTCAATTAAATGAACATGCTCATCTTGAGGCGCTTTGCGAAAATCGGGCAACTGGCACGCATCCCACAGACGGCGCACCCCTACCGATGACCGCGTGAGCGGCTGGACCCACTCTAAAACGGCCAAACGGCGAAACGCCTCTTCATCAATCGCGCCGCGAGAGCGCTTAAGGGAAGGATGCGGTGATGGCGCTTCGAGCGAGGCGATGAGGGCTTGGCACGAGCGGTAATCAAGGTCAGACGTCCGCCACTCTAGAGCATCCACGGGCTCAAACTGATGTCCCTCGACCCGCTCGACAGTCTCAGTGTCTAGGTCAGGGCAGTCAGCAGTCTCACCAAATGTCCCGTCCGTGCGAAAACGGCCCGCACGCCCGGCGATTTGGGCAATCTCGTCTGCACGCAGGGGTCTGTGCCGCCGCCCATCAAATTTCGACAGGCTGGCAAAGGCAACATGGTCGACGTCCATGTTCAAACCCATACCAATTGCGTCAGTTGCGACCAGAAAATCGACTTCACCGGATTGATAAAGCGCAACCTGCGCATTGCGGGTACGCGGGCTAAGCGCGCCCATGACGACCGCTGCGCCCCCCTTATGGCGACGGATCAGTTCGGCAATGGCATAAACTTCCTCTTGGCTGAACGCGACGAGGGCACTGCGCCGCGCCAGCTTGGTGATCTTTTTGATGCCAGTGTAGATCAAGGTCGACAAACGCTCGCGCCGTTCGATCTCAATGCCCGGGATCATGGCGCGGATCATCGGCCGCATGGTGTCCGAGCCCAGGAACATCGTCTCGGCTTGGCCGCGCGCACGCAGCAATCGGTCCGTGAAGATATGGCCACGATCAGGGTCTGCACATAATTGAATTTCGTCGATGGCGATAAAGGAGAACGGCCGGTCGAGCGGCATGGCCTCCACGGTTGCCACAAAATAGCGAGCAGAAGCGGGAACAATCCGTTCCTCGCCCGTCACCAATGCAACATGGCCGACGCCCTTTTGCTTGACGATCCTGTCATAGACCTCGCGCGCCAAAAGCCGCAGTGGCAAACCGATCATCCCCGTTGGATGGCCCAGCATACGCTCCACCGCCAAATGGGTCTTGCCCGTATTGGTTGGCCCCAAAACGGCCCACACTCGGCTATCGCGATCAATCAATCCAACCATAGGCTCAGACCTAGAGTTTTATTGTGTCAGGGGAAACCCTGAACTGCGGTTAAGGCCCTCAAGCTGCCCGCCGCAGCTGGAGAATAACCTAACTAGCTAGTCCACTGCGCGCCCTTATCCTCCCCCAACCTCCTATCTCTTAAGCTCGCCAAGCATGACAGACATTCAACCATCAGGTGGCCTAGTGGACGAAAAGTTAGAAGGCGCGTTCTAAGTGTGGGCCACCGTTGGTTGACCAAGCGGGTAGCCAGTGTCACCTTTGTTAAATGTTTTGGGCAAGACTGCCCCAAAGAATGACGGTCCAATGCAAATTGGCTGTCGATAAGACTGGGAGTGTAAGACCATGGTTGCTGCCGCGATTAATGCCGCCACGCCAAAAAAGCGCGTTCATTCAACGCAAAAGAGCCAGAGGTCAGAAGCTCCAACTAAATTACGTCCACCGCCACTGGCCCTCACCCTTGTCGAAGGGCGCGGGGTTGTAGAACTGGCCGCTACCTTTGCAACCCGCAGCATTTTGCGCCATGCGCCGCGCGGCGATGGCCATTCTGTCCTGGTTTTACCCGGATTTTTAGCCAGCGACCGCTCGACCAAGCCAATCCGCCAGTTCTTGGACGAGCTCGGCTATGAAACCCATGGCTGGGGCCAAGGGCAAAATCTCGGCAAATTCTACAAAATGCGCGACGTTCTCGAAGGCCTTGTCGAAGAGATTCATGCTAAGTCCGACAGTAAGGTATCCATTGTCGGTTGGAGCCTAGGCGGCGTACTTGCCCGCTATTTGTCGCTCGTGATGCCAGACAAAGTGCGCAGCGTGATTACCTTGGGCAGCCCATTTGCCGCCGATGTTCATGCGACCAGCGCCAAAAAGCTATACGACCTTCTGTCCAACGAAGGCCCCGCCCGTCCAGGCGATTTGGAGCAGATCGCAGGCGACCTGCCAGTTCCAAATTCATCCATCTACACCAAATTGGACGGCATCGTGAATTGGAAGACCTGTATCGCCAAGCCAGCTGACAATGCGGAGACGATCGAAATTCGCTTGGCAAGCCATGTCGGGATCGGCGTCAATCCTGCTGCATTCTGGGCCACTGCTGACCGCTTGGCCCAACCAGAAGGCACGTTTAAGCCCTTTGCCAAGAATGGACCGTTTTCCCTCGCCTATGGGTGATTAAGCAGAAAGCCACCATATACCTTGCAGACCCCGCTAGTCCGTGGTTGACTATACGTCAGCCTATCAGATCTGGGCGCAGAAGGGCGAGGGGCAGAACAACTGCGCCGGCCATGGGGGGAAAAGATATGGGTGACGCGGTCCGTCTATCGTCCCTGGACGCTTCGTTTCTGTATATGGAAACGCCGGAAATGCCAATGCATGTTGGCTCACTGTCGCTGTTCCAACTCCCCGATGGCTATACGGGTGACTATTTTGAGGCCTTTAAGGCTCAGATCGAAGAACGGCTCGACGCAGTGCCCATGTTGCGCAAGAAGCTCTCGCGCACCTTGTTAGACCTTGACCATCCTTCTTGGATCAATGACGAGCAGTTTGACATTAACCGCCACATTTTCCGAGGCAGCCTGCCTGAACCCCGCGATATGCCCACTTTGCGCCGGATTGTCGGCTGGATGCATGCCAAGCTTTTAAACCGCGCTCGGCCTTTGTGGGAATTCTACGTATTTGAGAATTTGCCCGGCAATCGCGTTGGCCTTTATGCAAAGCTACACCATGCTTTGATCGACGGCGGCGCCGGTGTTGCCCTCTCGCAGATCGTTTACGACCTCTCACCGAACCCTGCTCCACGGTCGAAAGCGGCAAAGGCGGGAAAGCCAGAGGAGGCGGGCGGAAAGTCTAAGAAAAAAGGCCGCGCGCGCGAAGTTGCCGCGTCGGTGATGAATACTTACGCCAATTTATGGCAGCGCCCCTTCGATAAAGAGGCTGCTGCCAGCCCAATCGCGCTGAAACGCACGGGCAAGACGGATTTTGGCTCCACCTTGCTAGATCACGTGGTGGATCAAGTGGAAGTGGGCATGAAGACCGTTGCCAATCTGCCCGCTATGTTGAAAACGGCTGGTAGCGTGCTGCCGGGCCTTCTCGATGTCAGCAAGCTTAAAGAACTGCCCAAGCTGATCCCGCCCAGCACGCCTTTCAACAAGGCGATCAGCTCCGAACGTGCCTTTGGAACGGCGACTTTGTCGATCAAGCGGGCAAAGGCTGTTGCGAAAGCGGCAGGTGGAAAGCTCAACGATGTGGTGTTGGCACTCGCCAGCGGGATTTTGCGTCGCCATCTCTTGTCCATTGGGGCCCTGCCCGAAAAGCCTTTGGTGGCCATGGTGCCGATCTCGCTGCGCGAAGATGGCAATTCCGATACAAATAATCAGGCCTTTGCCATGTCTTGCCCAATTGCGACCCATATTGCGGATCCAAAAGAACGCCTGACCACAATCATCGCTGACTCTGTGCAAGCCAAGTCTGTCGTCAGCCCACTGAAAGACTTCATTCCGAACTTTACCAATGCCTCGGTCTTGGGTGCGCCAATGGCCATGCAGATCGGTTCACTTCTCTATGGCCGCTCGGGCTTGTCCGATGTTTTGCCACCCAGTGCGAACGTGATCGTCTCCAACGTACCCGGCCCGCCGATCCCGCTCTATGCGGCGGGTGCCATGATGTTGCACTTGTGGCCGGTTTCGATCCCAGCGCACGGCATGTCGATCAATATCACGGTTCAAGGCTATCAAGATCAATTGGAAGTTGGCGTGATCGCCGGGGCCAATATCTTCCCAGACGTGCAGCCTTTGGCCGATATGATGGCCGAAGAATTAGCGGTGTTGGAGCAGGCGTTTGAGACGGCAAAAGCCGCTTAACCGCCCGCAAAAGTGTTGGTTTGATCGGTCAAGATCATCATGGTGACATCATCGGCCGCCTTCCGGCGGATCTTGATGAGGTCAATCACGCGCTCATCCGACATAAAGCGCCAGAGAACTTTGGGATTGGGGTACCAAAAGGCCCCAACGACGTCCCACTGACCTTTAGGGCCTACCAGATCAACTGCCACAACCCCATGGGTCACGCGTTTAGCGCCATATTCGAGTAAAACTGGGCCAATGCCGTCTTGGTATTCGCGCCATGCGGCGTCCGAACGGCCATCGGCTAGGTCATGGCGGAACCGCATCAGCGATAGAACAATGATAGGATCGTCAGGCGGCAATTTCTTGATCGCCTGCATCGCATCGTAAGTTGGCTCGATCTCGTCAAATAGCCCCATGGAACCAAGGAACATTCAACCCATGCGTAACGCAAGTCAGCCGCGCAGCGTTTCACTGCGTTTCCATGACCTTATGACGTGAAGAGCTGCTTCTTGGGGCCAGCATAGCCAAACAGCCAAGCAGCCACCTTACGCTTTTGGATCTCTTCGCTGCCCTCCGTAATGCGATAACGGCGGTGATGGCGATAGATATGCTCAAACGGCTTATGGCGGGAATAGCCAATGCCACCATGAACCTGCATGGCTTGATCGGCCGCCTCACAGCACAGGCGGTTGGCCCAGAAGTTACACATGGACACCTTATCTGATAGCCGCTTCTCAACCTCGGGCTTGGTCATCTGATCCATTTCCCAAGCTGTTTTATAAATCAAAAGGCGCAGCATTTCGGCTTGGGTGGCAAGTTCAACCAGAGGCCATTGAATGGCTTGGTTTTTCGCTAAAGCTTCGCCAAACGGCTTGCGCTCGCGGGCATAAGCCACACTTTCTTCGATACAATAGACAGCCGCCCCTAATGACGATGCGGCTTGGCGGATACGGTTCTCATGGACGAAGTGTTGCGCCAAAGCCAAGCCAAATTCCGGTGGCCCAAACAGCGCGCCATCAGGCACCCAGACATCTTTGAAACTGACGCGTGGATGATCTGTCGGCATATTGAAGGTCCACAGATATTCCTCGATTCTTACACCAGGGTCGTCGGCAGGCACAAAGAAGCAGGAAATACCGCGCGCTTCGCCTGCTTTTCCGCTCGTACGGGCAAAGAACATGCAATGGGTGGCGACATGCATCCCCGTGATCCACATTTTTTCGCCATTGAGTAGCCAGCCTTCCACGCCATCGCGCGTCTGGCGCACACCGGTGCTTTCCATATGGGTGGCGTCAGACCCATGATTAGGCTCTGTTAGGCCGAAGGTCGCGATGAACTCGCCGCGCAGGCTTTTGGGCAACAAAGTGGCCTTCTGCTCCGGCGTTCCGAAGTCGCGCAGCATCAAGGCACCCGGCATATTGCCGACGATGGAATGCTCATTTTGCAGGTCATTATGCAGGCCTAAGCCCTTTTTGGCCAAATGCTCACGAATGATCGCCATTGCTAAATTGCTGCCATCCTTGCCGCCAAACTCTGCCGGGAGGGCAAAGCGATAATGCCCAGCGGCATCGGCCCGCCGACGTGCTTGACCCAGCAGGGCCTCCCACTCGTGGCGCGGCAAGCCTTGGTTCTCAAAGTCGGTACGCGCATACTCACGGCGATGGTCAAAAAAGCGGATATTGTCGTCGGCTTCTTCCAAAGGCTTGATTTCACGTTCGATGAATTCATCCAGCTCAACCAAATAGTCTGCGATGTCTTTAGGTATGGTGAAATCCATGGCATGCCTCCCAAGCATTTTGGCCGTCTAAGGGCTTTACGCATGACCTTATCGACAGGGCGAGGCGTTGCAACTGATTTGTGGTCCGTTCCAAGGATGTGCTCACGCACTCTAACAAAATTGTGACTGCTGAATAAAATACAGTATGTTCATTTTTCTCTTGCAACCTTTCACGCCAGCGGCTAGGTAGAACTCAACGAGGACAAAAAGCCCGTTATTCTGAAACCTCTTTTTTAGGAGCCTCCCCATGCGCTTCAAGACACTTGTCGCTGGATTTGCGTTTGCTTTGACCGCCACTGCAGCCTTTGCTGCGTACAACAACGTTGTTGTAAAACTGAAAACCCCCGTTGCCGAAGCTTCTGACAGCGTTATCGTTTTGGGCGCTGCTTGGAGCTGCGCAGGCGACACCTGCACCTCCGTGCTGGACCGCAAGACCGCACAAGTTCGCGACTGCCGTCAAGTAGCGCGCGCTCTCGGCCCTGTCGCCAGCTTCGCCGTTGGTAGCTCGAGCTTGGACGAAGCAGGCATCGCAGCCTGCAATGCTGCAGCGAAATAAACCCTAAGCGATGCTCTGATTTAGAGTTGGCGCTCAACGTTGACCCAACTCGATCTTAAAGCGCTTTCATAGCAGGCTGGTAGACTCAGCAGCTTTTAGACAAGGCGGGCCCTAACAGGTTCGCCTTTTTCTGTTGGGCTCACCTCAGCCAGCTTCAGCCAAATGTGCGGGCGCTTCAGCCTCTACTTCGCCGGACAAAGCCTGATGGATCGCGGCAAACAGGACTTCGGGTCGGATTGGCTTGGCGACATGGGCATCCATGCCTGAATCCAAGCATTCCTGCACATGATGGGTCATGGCATTTGCCGTCAAAGCGATGATCGGCGTCCGCTCGCGCTTTTGCACCCGCTCTAGCGCACGAATCCGTGCCGTGGCTTCTGGGCCGGACATGATTGGCATTTGAACGTCCATCAAAATCAAGTCGAACTTGTCTTGGCTCCAGAGCTCAACCGCAACTTGGCCGTTCTCAGCAAAGACCGGCTCAATGCCAACTTGTTCGAGGAACATCTGCAGCACGAGGCGATTATGCGCATTGTCCTCAGCGGCCAGCACGCGGACAGAGCTTGCACCTTCTCCATCCTGGGCACGAGACTCTTCAAATTGGCCAGCATCGGCGCGCTCTGGCGCGACCCCGAGTGGCATCGTAACGGCAAAGCGGAAGATAGAACCTTCGCCAACACGGCTTTCCACATCAATCTGGCCGCCCATAAGTGCGACCAATTGCCTACAGATTGCAAGGCCAAGCCCTGTTCCACCGAACTTGCGATTGGTGGCCGTTTCGGCTTGGCTGAAGCGCTCAAACAAGCGATCTTGCACGTCTGGTTCAATGCCAATGCCGCTGTCTTTTACCGCAAATGACAGAGCGCGGCGGTTATCGCCCACATCCTCGGCTGAGATCGTGACCAAGACACTGCCATTTTGCGTGAATTTCACGGCGTTAGAAACCAAGTTGTAGAGCACTTGCTTGATCCGCGTTGGATCGCCCAAGCACCAGATCTCGGCGCTTCGATCAACGTTCACAGCAAAGCTGATGCCCTTTTGATGCGCGCGCAGCGTGAACATAGCCTCAGTCGAGCGTACGATCTCCATCACACTGAAATCCAGCGATTCCAACGCAAGCTTGCCTGCTTCAATCTTGGCAATATCCAGCACGTCGTTCAGCAAGGCCAACAACGTATCGCCGCTGTCTTGTATTACAGCCAACATCCGCAGTTGACGATCATCCAGCGCTGTGCGCGATAAAGCGTCAGCCATGCCCAGCACGCCATTCATTGGCGTGCGAATTTCATGACTCATTTGCGCCAAGAAGGCCGATTTTGCGTGGTCAGCAGCTTCAGCGGCGGTTTTGGCCATTTCAAGATCTCGGGTGCGTTCCTCGATCCTAGCTTCCAAAGTACTTGCATGCAGCGCCAAAGCATCGCGGGCTTCTACCAAATCTTGCGCTTGGCCCCGAAATAATGCGGCGACCCGAGCCCAACATAAGCCTGCCCCCACCATACAGGCTAAGAGGGCCGCGAGGCCTCCACTCAATAAGAGGAAGGCTGCATCGATTTCGACTTTTAGGCTGGCCGCGATTTCGCGCCGAGCCTTTTCCAATTGGCGCGCTTTTCGGGTTCCAGCGATGGCATAGGATTGAGACTGCAACAGCGCCTTTGCATCGGCCTGACGACCCGCTGCGGCGAGCAGAACGGCTGAATCCTCAATCGCACCCATTTCCCGAGTTGCCGTGTAAATCGTTGCAAACGCGCTCTTTTTCGTTGATTTTGGTGCCAATTGAATGGCCTTTTCAATCAAAGCCTCGCGCGGCTCATTCAGCGCGACAAAGCGCTCACGATCTTCGGGACGACCCATTTGGGCAAAGTCATCCGCCGCTTCGGTAACGCGCTGGTCGACCCAGGTAGCCTCACTCCACGTCCGCTCAAATTTAGCTAAACGCTCTGCCTGTGACGATAGATTCCGTACGGCTGACAAAGCAATCGCCGCGCCAACCAAGGTCCCTACAACCGAAAGTATAAGAGCGGACCAGAGCCAAGAGCGAACATTTAGAGTTTGTGTCATACCTTAGGATGACACAAAAGCTTCAAAGCGGAGTTAACTTCCGCGCTAAAAACACGCTAAGACTCTGATCCTGAATGGGGATAACTACATCCGATTACGTAATGGCAGCAGTTCTGGGAAGTTCCCGGGCTCCTTTGCCGCATTCGCACGGAATGCCTCTGCCATATGCGTGGGGCTAAACATTCCGGCCTGCCAAGTTGCGATATAATCCAATCCATCACGGATCGAATGATCGCGCGCATAATTGATCATCACCTTAGAGCCTGTGACTGCCAAGGGTGCCTTGGAGGCAATTTCGCGGGCGGTTTCCATCACATGGGCAACCAAGGCTTCATGGGTGTCAAACACCTCATTGACCAGTCCAATTTCCTTGGCCTTAGCAGCGATGAGACGCCGACCGGTGTACGCCAATTCGCGAACCCAGCCTTCAGGGATGAGTTTGCACAATCGTGGGAAAGTGCCGACGTCTGCCGTCATGCCGATATTGATTTCTTGGATACAGAAGAAGGCATCCGCACTGGCCCAACGAATGTCACAAGCCGAAACAAAGTCGACAGCCCCACCGATACAGCCACCTTGTACGGCCACCAGTACGGGGATCCGGGCTTCGTCTAAGCAGGTAAATGTGTTCTGCAGATGATGCACATGCAGGCGGAAGCTTTCGCCGCGAGTCTCGCGATCTGACACAGAACCTTGGGTGACACCGTCGCCACTGGCGAAGACGCTCAAATCCATACCGGCGCAGAAATGTTTGCCGGTTGAGGTGATCACGATCACCCGGGCTCGCGAATTATCATTGATGTCTTTGACGATCTTGGGCAGTTCGTTCCAGAAATCGCGAGTCATCGAATTAAAGGCTTCAGGCCGCTTCATTTGAATATGGGCGATGTGATCTGCGATGGTCACATCAAAGCAGGTTGATGTCGGTGTGGACTCGGTGTCGTACATGGTTGCGTTCCCTTTGGCCGTCAGAGCTTAAGCTCTTTTCAATGGACTTTTGTCTTGCAGTACACCAGCCTACAACAAGTCTGGCTTGAGGTCATCATGTGCCCTAATTGGGTCTTGGTTCAAGTCCAAAATAAAGCCAACATCGTTCGTGAGTCGTCGATGTTCTGGAGATAGCGCAATGTCAAACCAAGACGGGGTTCAGCGCCGCAACCTTTTATGGGCAGTCTTGGGCTTAAGTGCCGGTTTCGGCTCCTACGCCCAAGCCCAAAGTGCAGGCCAGATGCTGGAGGAATTGGCCAAAGCCGCTGCGGCCAAGCGCGCCGGTTTACCTTATGCTCTGCCTAGTTTGGACGATGATCTATTGAGCGCCTCTTCTGGCAATGAAGGCGAAGCAGGGATTCGCGCCGCGCTCCTGCAAGGTGCGGCGGCTGCGGTTGGTCGCTTGGGCAAGAATGACGGCTTCTGGGGCGACACACGGGTACGTATTCCTTTGCCAGAGCCACTGGCGTCATTACAAAAGCGCTTAAGCCCTCTGCGCTTGAGCGTCCCGCTCGACAATTTCCAATTGCGTCTCAATCGTTCTGCCGAAACCATGATGCCAAAAGCTGGCACTATTTTTGTCGATACCATCCGCAGTCTCACCATTGAAGATGTTTTGCAGGTGCTGCGCGGTGGCGATACGGCCGGGACGGATCTGTTAAAGGCGAAATCCTACACTGGCTTAGTAAACTTGATGACGCCACCGATGGCCGAAGCGGTGCAAGCGTCTGGCGCAGGTCCTGCACTCGACCGCATTCAATCCCGCTATGGGTCAGAGATTCAGCGTTTGGGTGGCTGGGATAGCCTAAAGAATTATTCCGGCGCGCCCATCACCTTGCCAGTGCCACCACCGCCAGAAGCCCCTGTGCCGGTTGCGCCAGCGCCAACAGCTGCCACCGTCGCCACCAAAGCGAAAGCAGGTGCCCCGAAATCTAAGGGCGTATCGTCGCTTCCTGTACCACCACCACTGCCGCCACCACCCCCACCTGTTGTTTTAGACAACCCCCTTGAAAACCAATTGATCGGTTTTGCCGTAGACCGCGCACTGGCTGGCTTGTTTGTCTATATTGGCGAAGAAGAACGTGGGATCCGTCGTGACCCTGCCCGTCGAGGGACAGACCTTTTAAAGCGCGTGTTTGGCAGCCTCTAAGCGCCGAACCGAAACCCGGGAAGCAGATCGCGAGT
>VYKV01000077.1_pt1 | contig 11411 bp, 10 predicted proteins | sample 5114461 | NCBI WGS metagenome assembly VYKV01 (sample SAMN12291816, study PRJNA351875) | freshwater metagenome | isolation source: freshwater lake | place: USA: Michigan, Gull Lake | collected 2011-07-05 | reverse complement strand
TTAAGCAATGATCCCATCGTCATGCTCAGCGCAGTCCCCTGAACATGATCAACTCAGCCCTAAACCGGCTACATCATGACGCCGCTGTTACACCACGCCGTGGGACACGATCTTGCTTTACATGTCCAGTACTCACTTTTGGAATGAGCCATGCATGTCTCAATGCCGAAAAGCGCGTAGAAGAGAATCATGCAATGGCAGAAAGTAGAAAGGCGATTTCAGTACTTATCGCCTGCTATAATGCGGCCGCCTATATCGAAGCAGCGATCCACAGCGTGCTTAATCAAAGCTTTCATGACTTTGAGATTGTGGTTGTTGATGACGGGTCGACAGACGACACGCGCTCTATCCTGTTGCGTTACCAAGATCCGCGAATTCAGGTGATCTCGCAGGCCAATCGCGGTGCATCATCGGCACGTAATGCGGCATTTTCTGCGGCAAATGGTGACTTTGCCATTTATTTTGACGCTGATGACATCATGCATCCAAATCATCTCCACGCCTTGTATCGGCGTGGTCAAGAGGGGGAGGGCGTAGTAGCGTTTTCGCCTTGGGTACGGTTTAAGGGTAAGACCTTGCCCGAACAATTTGAAGTTCGTCCGAGCCAGATGGACATGCCTGGCCCTGAGTGGCTGGTGCAAGAGTGGATGGATGCGAGACAAATGATGCAATCGGCAATGTTCTTGTTGCCGCGCAGTATGATTGAGCGGTTTGGTGGTTGGGATGAGCAGCTAAGCTTAAACGATGATTTCGAGTTCTTTGGCCGTATCTTATCTCGTGCGAGATTGATGGCTTACACACCTCAAGCCGGGCTGTATTATCGTTCCTCAGTTTCAAATAGTTTGTCAGGGAAGCGGAGCCCGAAAGCAATTAAATCAGCTTACCAATCGGTCCATACAGGCACGACCTATCTGCTTCAAGTTTTGGATAATCCAAGTGCGCGCTTAGCCTGCGCCAATTGTCTCCAAGACTTTATCTATTTGACTTATCCAGACTACGCCGACCTCCGAACTGCCACTGCCAAGCGGATTAAAGAATTGGGTGGTTCGACACTCGCTCCCGATGGTCCCCCTGGCTTCCAAAAGTTGCGAACCTTCATGGGGTGGCGCGCAGCGCGCTTGATACAAAGGGCGGCAGAAAGACTGCGTCTAAATGGTGCTAGTCGGGCCGATTAGGAAACGAGGATTTGTTTTGACAAAGACCAAATTAAAAATCGCTCTCACAGCGGATCCAGAGCTGCCGGTCCCACCAATTCTTTACGGGGGCATTGAGCGAATTATTGATATGCTGGCTCGCGGACTGGTGCGACGCGGCCATGAAGTAACCTTGTTCGCCCACGCCGATAGCCAATCCGCGGGCGATCTGGTTAAATGGCGAGGTAAAGATAGCCGGAACCTTTGGGACACAGTTCAAAATGCAGGTGCCTTGTGGCAGCAGGTTCAGGCGGGCAAATTTGATATCGTGCATAGCTTTAGTCGCATAGCCTACCTCGCGCCGATTCTGGCCAATTCAACGCCCAAACTCATGTCTTATCAGCGCGAGATCAGCCGCAAGACAACCAAGCTTGCGCTTCAGTTGGCTGGGGGTAGCCTAGAATTCAGTGCAATCAGCGACTGGATGATTAAGTCCGTCAATGACATTGGTACGTGGCACATGATCCCAAATGGGGTCGACCTTGCAATATACGACTTTGTCCCAACGGTATCGGCTGAAGCACCTTTTGTTTTTTTAGGCCGTATTGAAGAAATCAAAGGTCCACATTTGGCCATCGAAATCGCCAAGCGGACGGGCAGGCGACTCATTATCGCTGGAAACATACCGACAGATAAACAGGCCTGGGTAGATTCCCACGTCACGCCCCATATTGATGGGGACCAGATTACTTATATTGGTCCAGTCAATGATGCGCAGAAGAACCGGCTCCTTGGGCAAGCCGCCGCATTCTTGATGCCGATCCTGTGGGAAGAGCCCTTTGGAATTGTCATGGCAGAAGCGCTTGCCTGTGGCACGCCCGTCATCGGACTTAACCGGGGTGCCGTACCAGAGGTCGTTGAGGACGGCGTTTCAGGCATTGTCAGGGACACTCTGGATGAACTAGTCGAGGCGATTAATGCGCCCTTTGACCTGAACAGACAGGCTTGTCGGAATCGTGCGGAAAGCGCTTACTCAGAGAGCGTCATCGTTGATCAATATGCTCAATTATATCGCCAAATGGTCGCCAAAAGGGTGCATTCGTGACCCTAAAGCGCGCCATTTTTATCACCCATTATCAGCATATTGGCGAAGGGCAAGGCGGGGTTCAACGTTGCACGGCTGAATATCTGGATACGATAGAAGCCATGGGATTTAGCATTGAGATTGTCCGAATAAACAATGACCAGCGCTTTGACACTAAGGTCCTAAGGCGGCTCAATTCATCGCCGTATTTTCGACCCGTCGCTCAAGCGGATTTGGCGCGCGCTTGCCAGGCAGCGCAACAAGCAGACATAGTCTTTCTCAATCAAGTCACTCTATGCGCCATTGCGGAGCCAATAAAAAATGTTGTCGGGTCAACGGTTCCGATTATTGCCCTATCACATGGGTGCGAAATCACTGACCTGTTGCATTTAGCACGATTGCATCGAAAACTGCCGCTCTCGGGTCGTTTGCATCCAACCCCGAAGCAAGCCTTAGCGCAAGTCTTAGCCGATGAGATTGCAGCTCGGCCGCACATTGACGGGGTTATTGCGCTTTCAGAATACGACGCGCAAACCGAAACATGGCTCGGCGCGATCAGAACCACATGGTTACCCCGAACTGTCAAACCACAGCCTTTGGCTTGGTCACCCTTATTAGGCCGGTTTGGTTTTGTGGGAACATTAGACCATGCACCCAATTTAGAGGGTCTGGTTCAAGTCCTCGACGAGATTGAACGTCAGAAAGCCAATCAGCTTTCGGTACGAATTGTTGGGGCCCCACCACGAATTGGTCAATGGTTGGCAGAATGTTATGCCAGCGTCACGTATTTGGGTGCATTGAATGATGCAGACTTAACTAAAGAAGCCAGCAGTTGGAACGCGTTTCTCAACCCTATTTTTTGCCAGGCACGGGGGTGCAGCACGAAGCTTGCGATGGCGCTAAACTGGCAAATTCCGATTTTGACCACGTCTATTGGTCGCCGCGGTTATCGATGGTCAGAGGGCAGCGTCGTTGAGGCCGAGCATCCACGGACTTACGTCGAAGCCATGATCCATGCGCAAGCCGACGAAGCAAATGCCCAAAACCTGCAACACAATGTGCGGGTTGCATCCATGGCATCGCCAACTCTTACAGAGGTGGCAAACGCGATGCTGGCATTCTGCAAATTAGATCGCGGATGACGGTGGCGATGATAGCTGGGCGGTCTTCAAAATCGCGAATTGGCAATCGCCAAACGAACCAAACCGGCGACACAGGCGATCTAAGGCTTGGATAAAGCTCTAAAAGCCCAAACAACCGTTGAGGCATTTATACTTGGGAGCCCCAGTTGACACAGCCTAATCCTGACAGCGTCTCAACGTCGCGGATTGCGTTTCTGGATGGGTGGCGAGCTGTTTCTGTTTTTTTGGTGATGGTCGGGCATGGCCAAGGTGCCTTGCATGCCCACTCAACCCTTCCAATAGATTTGTCGCGCCTAGGCGTGTACATATTCTTTGTTATTAGCGGCTATGTCATTACACGGCTTAGTCTCGCCCAACGCGCACGAACAGGCACCTTTAGTCAAAGACAGTTTATGATAAGGCGTGCATTGCGAATCTTGCCGCCGTTAGTTCTGTATGTTGTCGTGGTCACCTTCCTAGGTGCGAGCGGCGACACCCCTGCGTTGTCGGCTTTTAGAGTTCTGTCATTTACATGCAATATGGACATTCCAATCGGGGGCTGTGGATTTATCTTTGGGCACACTTGGTCTTTGGCGTTTGAAGAGCAATTCTATTTGCTCTTCTCATTTATCTTCCTGCGCCGCACATCCATTTTGGCGCTGCTTGCCTCGATTTTTGCGCTCCTTCCCCTAATAATTGACGTACCTTGGCTTGGCAAACTTACTTATCTACAGGCATTCCTGCTTCTGACCGTGGGTTGCCTGTATGCAGTTTATCAAAAGCGGATTGAGCCTCTACTTGCTAAAGTGCCAGCGGTCATCATGTTGGTTGTTTCCTGTTTAGGCATTCTTTGGTTTGCACTGGATCTTGGGCTTTTGCGGGTTCTGACCGCGCCGTTCGTTCCGTTTGCCATTTTGATCTTGGTTTTCGCCTTGCCGGCTCGTTTCACTTGGGTAAAGCACGGCTTGAGCTTAAAGCCGCTCTGCCAAATTGGGCTTTACTCATACAGCATCTATCTCTGGCAGCAATTTTTCTTGATGCCGGGCAGCGCAGGTAGCTTAATTGAGGTCTGTTCTGCCATGCTGATAGCAGTCCTTATCGCGGCAGCATCTTATCACACTTTTGAAGCCTTCTTCCGTAAGCTGGCGCAAAACTTCAATACCTAACGCCTTAACCTGAAGGGTTTAGAGTCACGTGCCGAAAGTTGTTATTTTGTCTCCGCATTTCCCGCCGGCTACGCTCGCCGGCGTGCATCGTGCGCGACACATGGCGAAACATCTGCCTACCTTTGGGTGGGAGCCAATCGTCGTCCGGGCACATGAGGACCACTATACGGAAAAGCTAGATCTTGATTTGGCTGAGCTGGTCCCCCAGACGTTGCGTCAAGTTCGTACCACTGCATTTCCAGCAGCCGTCGCCCGCAGGTTTGGCGTGGGCGATATAGGCCTACGTGCTTACCTGCCGTTTAAGCGAGCTCTAACCCAAATAATCCCTTCAGAGCGCCCAGATGTTATCTTTATTACGGGCTCGCCCTATTACCCCCTTTTGTTGACGAACTGGATCAAGCAGAACTTTAACATTCCAGTTGTACTCGATTTCCAAGATCCTTGGGTTTCTGCAGAGGGCGCTTTGCGGCCAAAATTGTCGAAGGGGGGACTCTCCCATGTCCTTTCTACGGTGCTTGAGCCGATCGCTATTAGACACGCACAATTCGTCACGTCGGTGTCTGATCGACAGAATGACGAAATGGCTGACCGTTACCCTTGGCTGGACCGCCAAGCTATGGCGGCTATCCCGATCGGTGGAGATCCGGAGGACTTTGACGCATTGAGGTCCAACCCGCCACAAAATCCTATTGTTAAACTTGACAGTGATCGTATCAATCTAAGCTATGTTGGAACCTTTCTGCCTAGAGCTGGGCCTTTAGTCTCCACTCTATTTAGGGCGTTAAGCCAATTTAGGGATAAAGCGCCCAACCTCGCCAACAAATTGCTGCTCAATTTTGTTGGTACCAGCAATCAACCAAATGGCGGTGGTACGCATTTGGTTAGTCCGCTCGCGGCTGCGGCAGGTGTTTTAGACCTCGTAAACGAAGTTCCTCAACGCGTGCCATTTCTTGAAGCGCTGAACATCTTGGCAAATTCCGATGGCCTAATGATGATCGGGTCAGATGAACCCCATTATACCGCTTCAAAAATTTATCCGGGCCTAATGTCGGCCACACCCTTCTTATCGATGTTTCATGCTGCCTCGAGCGCGCATCAAATCCTGTCTGAAGCAGGTGGCGGCTATCCGCATAGCTTCCATTCAGTTGATGAATTGCCTAGCTTGGAAAGTAGCTTGGCTCTTGCTCTAGAACGCTTCGCGACCGGGCAAGTCGATGTCTCGCCACCGAACTCCGCTGCCTACGAGGCATACACAGCCAAGCATGTCGCCCGCAGCTTTGCCGAAGTGTTCAATCGAGTCATTTCATGACCCATCGCCCCGCGCGCATGCTTACGCTGGAATATTTGCGCGGTTTAGCCTCCCTATCCGTTGCTTGGTTCCATATGACAAACGGCTTTAAGGATTCTTGGGTCGCTTGGGCGGGCTCAGGTGGGTGGTTAGGGGTCGAGGCATTCTTTGTCATTTCAGGCTTTGTCATCCCCTATTCGCTTTGGTCAAGCTATGAAAGTTACAGCTTGCGGGATTTGCCTCACTTCCTCGGGCGTCGCGTACTTAGAATTGAGCCGCCCTATCTTATCAGCATCCTCATGGTTTTGGCTTTGGGATGGGCTTCAAGTCTAGCGCCAGGGTTTCAAGGCCAACCACCTGCCTTTGAACCAGGGCAGGTCGCAGCGCACCTCCTGTATCTGGTGCCCTTTACGCAATTTTCATGGCTGCAGCCTGTCTATTGGACGCTTGCCTTTGAGTTCGCTTTCTACATTACCATCGCGTTCCTGTTTCCGAGCCTGAGCGGACCTGGACGATTTCTTATGTTTTTGGCTGTCGCTGCGGGTCTCGCCATTCTAGTCGCGTTCGGCTTGGCATCGACCCTTATTTTGTTGTTTGTGATGGGGGTCGGTGTTTATCGTTGCTTGACCGGCCAGGATCGCCACCTCATGACCTTGACCATTCTGGTCGCTTGTGGGCTCATCATGGCACTTGAAAAAGCACCGGCACAGGCTGCCGTGGGCTTCATCACATCCGTCCTAATCCTATATCACAGCTATTTATTTAAATATATTAAGATTTTTACCACACCATTAGCTTGGCTTGGTACGATTTCCTATTCGCTATATCTTGTACACGTTCCCATTGGCGGCCGCGTGGTCAACATTGGGAAGCGATTTGTGCATGATGATCTTGGCTATTTGGCCGTGGCCTTCATCGCTTTGCTGTGCTCTCTTGTGGCCGCTTATGTGTTTTATCGGCTTGTCGAAGTTCCTGCGATGCGACTGGCCCAAAAATTGCTGCCAAGCCAGCTAAAAGTCGCGTAATCGAGTCCCATTCAATGCCGCCCAAAATCCGCCTTGCAATCTTGGCATCGCACCCGGTCCAATACTATGCGCCTATGTTCCGAGAACTCGCGCAGAAAATTGACTTGCATGTGTTTTATGCCCACTCAGCGACACCAGCCCAACAGGCAGCTGCTGGATTCGGGCATGCCTTTGAATGGGATATCAACCTTACCGACGGCTATTCTCATAGCTTTCTGACCAATGTTTCGAAACGGCCTGGAACGGACTGGTTTGGTGGATGCGACACGCCTGAGATCTATGCCAGGTTGAAGTCTGGAGGCTTCACTGTTGTTCTCACTTTGGGCTGGCACCTGAAGTCCATGATCCAAGGTATTGTAGCGGCAAAACGGCTTGGGCAGCCGGTTTTGGCTCGGGGCGATAGTCAGTTGTCGACGCCGCGGAGCCCAGTCAAAAAATGGTTCAAGGCTATCACCTATCCCATTTTGCTGCGGGCTTTTGACGCCGCCCTCTATGTTGGTAAACATAATCAAGCTTATTGGCGTCATTACGGATTTCCAGAACAGCGCCAATTTTTTTCGCCACATTGTATCGAAACCACCCGCTTCGCGGAGGGGGCTACAGCCAAAGCCCGCGATGCCCTTCGGAGCCGCCTAGACATTGCGCCGACCGCTTTTGTCGTTTTGTTTGCTGGCAAACTTCTTCCTTTCAAGCGGCCTCTCGACATCGTTCATGCCCTAGCCAAGGTCAGAAAAGCTGGAGGTGACACGCGGATGATGGTTGCAGGCTCTGGACCGCTGGAGGCGAACCTCACAGCGCTGGCGGCGGAACTGCAAGTCCCATTGGACTTACTCGGATTCCAAAATCAGTCGCAGATGCCAGCTGCTTATGCCGCCGCAGATGTTCTGGTGTTGCCATCGGATGGCCGCGAGACATGGGGCTTGGTTGCGAACGAAGCCCTGGCCAGCGGTAAGCCTATCATTGTTTCCGACGCAGTCGGCTGCGCACCCGATCTTACGGCAGATGTAAGGTGTGGCCAAGTTTTCGCCATGGGCGATCACGAAGCGCTAGCAAAAGCATTATCCACAGCGATGAATTCAACAATTGACCTCGCGTCCATCGCCAAAATAAGCGATACTCATTCTATACAGCGTGCGGTCGACGGTATCCATGCTGCCATTATAGCATCAGTCAAGTAGAGCGAAATTCTTGGAGAGTAATCGTATGCAAGTTTCCGCGTCTGTTGCACCGGTCCAGCCGCCAGCGAAATCTGGACGACCACCCGCGGCTAACGCACTTATGCTTGCGATCGCCTTCTTCACGGGGATCGGAGCGCTCTCGAGTTCGGTGCCAACCTTATTGTTTGGCTGTGCAATATGCCTGATTTTTGTGACTTTACTTTTGTGGACAAGCGACGAGCCGCCGATCCTGCTTCTGCCCATTTTATTTCAATGGAGCGAAGTGGCGATCCTGCCCTATTCGACGAGTTGGCTTCATGTGCCACTGGCCGAGCTGTCTCCTTATGGTGCGGACCTAAATATGGCAGCAGTTTACGGTCTGTTAGGCGTGACAGGTATGGCCATCGGGATGAAGCTGGCCTCGTTACCTAGTAAGCGGAGTGGGACATCATTCGCTGAACGGATCAAAGCTGATGCGATGGCAATTCCTTTCAATCGCGTTGTCTTTGTCTCGTTTGTCCTGATAGGTGTTGGTTATTTCTTTGCGGCGGTAACCCCTTATGTAGGTCCGTTACGAGAGCCTGCAGGCCAAGCCTCCAGCGTGAAATATCTAGGTCTATTTGTTTTAACGTACACCAGCTTAATCCGAGAACGGGGCTACACCGTTCTTATGGGCGTGATCTGTTTTGAAGTTGTGTTCGGTATGACCGGGTTTTTCGCGCAGTTCAAAGACTCGATTCTGACTTTCTTTGTGGCCGCCCTATTTGCAAAGCCGCGCATTCGGGTGACCGACACTTTGGTGGTGTCCTTTGCCGCAATGATTATTTTGTCGGTCAGTATATTTTGGTCCGCCATCAAGCCCGATTACCGCAACTTCGTGAATAAGGGATCAGGCGAGCAGATTGTAAATGTCCCCTTGATTGACCGTGTTGATTTTCTTTCGAATGCAGCCGCTACATTTAATGATGAGAAAGTCGCTGACGGATTTCAAAGATTGGTGGCTCGTCATGGCTATATTGAATTTCTTGGTTTGGTCATGCAGAATGTCCCAACTGGAACAGCATATCAGAATGGCCAGATCACCTTGTCGGTTTTCAGACATATTTCGGTCCCCCGCTTTCTTTGGCCAGGAAAGCCGGCCCTTCCTAGCGATACGGAAGTGATGTCAAAATATACTGGCTTGCCGATGCTATGGGGTGCCGAGACATCAATCAGTATTGGTTATCTTGGTGAACTTTATGCGGACTTCGGCTATTGGGGAGGCCTATTCGCAGCAATTGTTATTGGTGGTGTTATTGGTTTAGCCTATCGATTGGTGCGGGAGTCGAAGAAAGTCTCCCCCCTGATGGCGGCAGGTCTTTGCGTGATAATCGCCTTGAAGGTCAGTTACTTTGGAACTGCCTATGTTAAAATGGCTGGGGCATTTGTGCTGGGCACAGTGATCGTGTTCATAATGATGATATTTGTTTTGCCGACCTTGATGCGATCAAAACACATTGCTGCCCCTGAGTTTTCTAGTGCAAGGCTACCGCGTAAGCCGAAGCGCATATGAGGCCGCTTGATCAGCCATGACCACAACATGCCGTCACATCATCGCAGGACTCAATCCAGCGTCAGGTGGCCCATCATACAGTGTCCCAGCACTTGCCGAGGCATTAGTTGGGCAGGGTATGCCGGTATCCATTTACTCGCTACTAGATCACGAGTCCGTGCACCTACCAATTGAAGATAGAGTGACTGTGCACCGGTTTGAACGATCCAAGCGGCCGTGGATGGCAATCATGCAAGGATCAGCCGCGCTCAATAAAGCGGTTGGAGAAGCAGTAAATCAGGGGGATATTATCCACAATCATGGCCTTTGGTTGCTGCCAAACTTATATGCCGCTTGGCAGCTGCAGCAGAAGCCAAGTAGCCCTTCAAAGCTGATCCATGCACCGAGAGGCATGCTTGGCGAGGCGGCTCGGAAAATCTCATCGTGGAAGAAAGAGCCAATCTGGTGGTTGTGGCAGAAGCGCGCGCTTCAAAGTGCACATTGCCTTCACGCAACTGCAGAGTCTGAGTATGCCGAGATAAGAGCAGCCGGACTAACAAATCCGGTAGTGATCATTCCAAATGGCATTCATTTGCCGCCGCTCGTAAATCGAGCAGAAATACCAAGGCGGCAAAAAGTTGTGATGTCGCTTGGGCGGATCCACCCAAAGAAGGGCCTAGACCGCCTGGTGCGGGCATGGGCGCGCCTTGAGGATCGATATCCAGACTGGTCTTTGAGATTGGTGGGCAATGCCGAGGTTGGTCATGATGTTGAGCTAATGAACATCACCGCGCAATTAGGCCTAAAGCGAGTTGAAATCCTCTCCGCTGTTTATGGCGATTCGAAATGGCAGACGTTTCATGAAACCGATCTTTTTGTACTGCCAACTCTGAATGAGAATTTTGGCATCACAGTTGCCGAGGCGCTCGCATGCGAGATACCGGTCATATCCACAAAAGGTGCACCTTGGCAGGGGCTTGAAACCGAGCGCTGTGGCTGGTGGATCGACCATGGCACAGATGCGATTGCTGCTGCCTTAGAGGTGGCTATGGGCCTAGACGCCAACGCCCGCACCGAGATGGGCAAACGGGGTCGTGCGTGGATGATACGAGATTTTGCTTGGCCAGCCATCGGGGCCGAAATGGCCAGTGTTTATGATTGGCTGTGCCATGGCGGCAACCCGCCACCTTGCGTTCGTTTAACTTAGTCTAGGACCTTGACAAGCTATGTCCAACATCGCTGCGCTAGACATTGACGCCAACCGGCGCGCTAGAAAATGGAGCCGTAAGGAACTCTTGGGGCGCCTGCTATGGGAATGCCTACAAACGCCCTTATTCACTTGGACACCCCGCCAATCATGGGGCCTGCGAAATGGTGTTTTGAGGGTCTTTGGAGCCCGCATAGGACGGAACGTCCAGATTCATCCGACAGCTCGGATTGCAATTCCCTGGAACTTGGAAGTTCTTGATAATAGTTCTATTGGCGATCGCGCGATTATCTATTGTCTTGGACCAATTAGACTGGGAAGCAATGTCTCGGTTTCTCAGAACGCCCATTTATGTGCTGGCTCCCATGACTTTTCCAAGCCAGACCTGCCGCTTACCAAGCCACCAATCGTGATCGAAGACGGGGCTTGGGTCTGCGCCGACGCCTTTGTCGGCCCGGGGGTAACTGTGGGTTCGATGGCCATCATTGGAGCGCGCGCCGTCGTGAGCAAGGATGTTGAGCCGCGTTCGATCATGGTCGGCAATCCAGCGCAAAAACTAAAAAAGCAACGTGAGCTCATCCACCCATGAAAGTTTCGATTTTGATCCTGACCTATAATGAAGAGGTCAACATCGCTAGGTGCCTGGATTCCCTGGTGTGGTGCGATGATATTGTGGTGATTGACTCGGGCAGCACGGAT
>VYKV01000072.1_pt1 | contig 11642 bp, 6 predicted proteins | sample 5114461 | NCBI WGS metagenome assembly VYKV01 (sample SAMN12291816, study PRJNA351875) | freshwater metagenome | isolation source: freshwater lake | place: USA: Michigan, Gull Lake | collected 2011-07-05 | reverse complement strand
TAGCGACTCTTGTTCGGGTGTGGGGTAAAATCGAAACGAGTAGGCTTTTTCCATGTCTCACATTTTAGCATATATTTGGTAAATGCGCTAGTATTTAACGGTAAAGCCGTCGTTCTACGACGGGGTTTCAGACCCAAAATTTTCGATGATCCTCAATCAAACCAAGAATTCCGGTGCAAATGTTGAAAACCCTGCACATCAGTTAAATTGTATTGTAGGGGCGTGATGGTGATAAAATTCTCGCCAATAGCGCGCACATCCGTAGGCACTTCTGGGGGTAAATGGGTATAGTCCGGTTGTTCGATATCTTCCACTACTTCCCCAATTAACCAGTAATAACTTTTACCCCTAGGATCCAGTCTTTTCTCGAAGGTTTCTTCGTAGCGTCGCAATCCTTGCCTAGTGATTTTCACCCCCTTGATTTCGCCACTACTAACCGGCGGGACGTTAACATTGAGTAAAGTGGGAATAGGAAAAGGGTTAAGGGCAACTTTCCTGACTAAAGTGAGGGCAAAATCGGCGGCCGGTTGGAAATCACAGGCTTTAAAACTAGCCAGACTAAAAGCAATACTGGGAATACCCTCGATTAAGCCCTCCAGGGCTGCGGAAACCGTGCCAGAATAGAGGATATCGGTGCCGAGATTAGACCCGTGGTTAATGCCAGCTAAAACTAAATCGGGACGCTCTTTCAGGACGGCACTAAGGGCAAATTTCACCGAATCGGCGGGAGTTCCCGAGCAGGACCAAGCAATCACATCGGGATGAAAAATTCCTTCCACCTGTTCGGCCCGGATGGGATGGTGTAAGGTTAAGCCATGACCGGTAGCAGAGCGCTCGCCGTCGGGACAAACTACGGTGACTTGATGGCCCGCAGTAGCGAGGGTGTTAGCGAGGGTGCGGACTCCTAGGGCGGAAATGCCGTCATCGTTACTGATCAGTAGTTTTAAAGGGCGATCGCTAGTCATAGAAATTTCTGCTCTACTGCGTCGGCTAGTGGTATAATATAATAGTATTTTATTGTGGGTACGTAGCTCAGAGGATAGAGCACCAGGTTCCGGTCCTGGGTGTCGGGGGTTCGACTCCCTCCGTACTCGTTCAGACATCAGGAGTCAGTATTCAGGAGACATCTCCAGAAATCAGGCTAGAAGCCTGATCTACTGGGCTAAAATCTTGATTATTGGAGATGTCTATTAGTCCACAGTGCGACGAATTTGCAGACAACACCATTCTTGACGTTTCCACAGGGCAGCCACTGTCCAGCCTTGGGGTTCTAAAATATCTGTAACTGCTTGTGCTTGGGTGACGAGGATGCCGCTTAAAATTCCCCAAGTGGTGGGTTTTGCCAGACGGGTGATTTCGGGCATTAAAGCGATAATTGTCTCGGCTAAAATATTACAAACGATGCCATCGACACCATCGGGAATTAATTCTAATAACTCCTCGACACTACCCTGATTAATAGCTAAATTTTCGGGGTTAATTCGGTTGAGATGGCGATTACTGTGCGTCGCGTTCACCGCCAGCGGATCTGTATCGACAGCATAAACTTTTTTGGCCCCCAATAAAATCGCTCCGATCGCCAGTATGCCAGAACCACAACCGATATCAGCGATAATTTTATGCTCTGGATTGCTACTTAAACGCATTTCTAGGGATTCTAGACATAATTGGGTGGTGGGGTGCGTTCCCGTGCCAAAAGCGGAACCGGGGTCAATTTTAATCACCAATCTCTGGTTATTTTCGGGGGGATTTAACCAAGCAGGACAGATCAAAAAGCGATCGCCGATCTCGCTAATTTGCCAATGTTGTTTCCAACTGCTGGCCCAGTCTTCCTCGTCCATTAACTGCCAATTGGTGACAGGTTCGGGAAAATCTAAAATCAAAGCATCCTGCTTTAACCAGAGGCTTAGTGCCTCTAAATCGGGCAATTGTGCTTTAATTTCTGGTATATAGGCCTTAATCTCTAAAGAGGATTGTTTTTTAGCCGTGGCCGTTCCCGAACAGCCAAAATTTTCCAGTCTCCAGAAAACCGTTTCTTCGAGACTAGGTTCGCACAAAACCGTAATTTCCCACCAACTATTAGACATATATTCAGTTATCAGTGATCAGGGATCAGTTATCAGATTTGAGTTTTCAGTCAACAGTATTAAGTGGCAAGTTCGGAGCTTTCTTTTCACTTATTACTGATTACTGTTTACTGTTTACTGATAACTGATTTAATCTAGAGTTTTACCGTGTAAGCATCACGGATACCGGGGACTTTAGTAATTTCCGAGAGAAGACCTTCTGGTAAAGGATCATCGAGACTCAGGGCCATAACTGCGTCACCGCGAATAATTTTGCGTCCTACCTGCATACTGGCGATATTGACATTAAAACTGCCTAAAAGTGCGCCAATTTTGCCGATAATACCGGGCATATCTTGGTGAAGGGTGAATAACATATGATTACTCGGTGGCACGTTAATTGGGAACTCATCGAGGTCAGTAATGCGGATTTCTCCCGTACTTAACAGCGCCCCAGTAACGGAATGGGTCCCCATAGAACCATTAGCTTCCAAATGAATCGATCCCGAATAGTCGCGGGTGGAAGCATCCCGGGTTTCGATTACCCGGATACCGCGTTCCTTAGCTTCGATCGCCGCATTAACATAGTTTACCCGTTCCCGGAGGGCTTGGGAAAGTAAACCCTTAATTGCCGCTACCACCAGAGGTTGACTGTCTTTAGTGGCCAATTCTCCCTGTAAACGGACATTTAACGAGTCACAGCGACCTCCTGCCAACTGACTGACGAGATTACCCATAGTTTCCGCTAATTGCAGGTAAGGGCGCAGTTTTTCCATAACATCGGGAGTTAGTCCGGGGATATTAACGGCCGAACGCGCTGGCAAACCGAGGAGGACATCGCGAATTTGTTCGGCCACATCAATAGCCACATTAACCTGTGCTTCCGTAGTCGATGCGCCTAGGTGGGGAGTGAGGATGACGTTAGATAATTCTCTTAATCTAGATTCGCCTAAAGGTTCCTGTTCAAATACGTCCAAGGCTGCCCCAGCGATTCTACCGGATTCGAGGGCTTCAATTAAAGCCAACTCGTCGATAATGCCGCCGCGGGAACAGTTAATGATGCGGACTGTGGGTTTCATCTTAGCGATGGTTTCCCGACCGATGAGATGCTGGGTTTCGGGAGTTTTCGGGACGTGGAGGGTGATAAAATCGGACTCGGCAAAGAGTAGTTCCAGATGCACCAGGGTGCAACCGAGTTGATCGGCGCGTTCTTTGGAAATAAAGGGATCGTAGGCGAGAATTTTCATGCCTAGGGATCTGGCAACGGCGGCGACGTGGGAGCCAATTTTACCTAAACCAACGACTCCTAGGTTCTTTTTATAAACTTCTGTGCCGATAAAGCGATTTCTTTCCCATTTATTCGCTTTTACCGACTGATTGGCATCAGGAATATGACGGGAGAGGGATAACATCATGGCCAAGGCGTGTTCGGCAGCGGCGATCGTGTTACCTTCGGGAGAGTTAACGACAATAATACCCTGACGAGTAGCGGCGGGAACATCGATATTATCGACTCCTACCCCTGCGCGGCCGATAATTTGCAGTTTGCTGCCCGCTTCGACGATTTCTTTGGTGACGCGGGTACTGGAACGGAGCATCAGTGCGTCGTATTCGGGGATAATTTGAATGATTTCCTCGGCGGATAGTCCTGTTTTCACGTCCACTTGGGCAACCTGTGACAGAATTTCTACTCCTACCGGATCGATCGAATCGGATACCAGAACTTTGGCCATAATCTTTATAACGTGCTTTTTTCAGTCTACGGGCAAATGCTTGACCAATATTGGGGTCTAGCCGCAATAGCCTATTTTAGAAGCAAAGGGTGCAGTCTATGGCAAAATTAGCGAAAAGATTTTAGGTTGTCCTTCTCAATGTCTTCCATGGTGTTGATTTCAGCCTCTTGCCGTTGTCACTGAAATATTGCTAATTTAATCACGGTGGCGATCGAGTTTTCCGCTTCTTTTTCTAAAGCCTTTTCTAGGGCTGCCATTGCTTCTGTTTGACAATTTCTATGATGTTCATACCATTTTTCTTTATTCGTAGCAGGTATCTTACTCCCCTCTCCCAGAAAGGGAGAGGGGTTGGGGGTGAGGGCAATTAACCATCTCTGCCATTACTTTTGAAAAATGGTATCACACAGTAAAGAAAAAGCCAAAAACCCCCGTTATACTTAACGGAGGCTGGTTAATTAATTAACAATTTTCGGCTACAATTTCGCCCCACATTCAGGACAGAATTTATTATTCCAACTGTTAACCGCGCCACAACTGGGACAATCGAGCATTTCACAACCCTTGGTGACAATTTTCGGTAAACCAATCATACGGGCATTACTTTGGCCGGGGGCGACCATGGGATAACAATTTTCGTCTTTAGTCACGATCGCATTGACCAAAACTGGACCATCATGGGCCAACATTTCGGCAATTTTTGCGGCTAATTCCTCTCGATGGCGAATAGTAATCCCTTTAATGCCGTAAGCTTGGGCTAACAGTTCCACATCTGGCATTCCCACTTCCATATTGGAATTAGAATAACGTTGCCCATAGAAAGCTTCTTGCCATTGACGTACCATACCCTGCCAACCATTATTAATAATAATCGTCTTGGCATGAATATTAAATTGACTTAGGGTGCCTAATTCCTGTAGATTCATTTGGAAACTGGAATCACCACTAATACAAATGACCTCCTCATCGGGAATGGCCACCTTTACCCCCATAGCAGCCGGTAAACCGAAACCCATCGTCCCCAATCCCGCGCTAGAAACCCAACGTCGGGGGCCATTTTTGAGGAATTGGGCCGCCCACATCTGATGCTGGCCCACATCGGTGGTATAGTAGGCGTGGGGTGCTTGACGACCCACCTCAACGATCACTTCTTGGGGGGAAAGTCTGCCTTCCGGTCGAGGTACTTGCAGGGGATAATCTTGTCGCCAGCGCTCGATCTGGGCTAACCAAGCTTGGGTGCGATCGGAATTAGTGGGATAATCAAATTCTCTGGCTTTTTGGAGTATTTGTTCTAAAACTACCCGCACATCCCCGACAATCGGCACGTCAGGGGCGCGATTTTTGCCCACTTCGGCGGGGTCTATATCCACATGGATTACCTTAGCTTTCGAGGCGAATTCGTCCAATTTCCCGGTTACTCGGTCATCAAAACGAGCGCCGACGGCAATTAATAAATCACACTCGGTCACGGCAAAATTAGCGTAGGCAGTGCCGTGCATTCCTAACATTCCCACCGAGAGGGGATGATGTTCATCAAAAGCACCGATACCCATTAACGTGGTGGTGACGGGTAACTGAAAACGCTCGGCAAACTCGGCAATTTGGGCGTGGGCATTCGCTGCGATCGCACCGCCACCAACGTACAGTAAAGGTTTTTCGGCGGTTTCCAAGAGGTGTAAAGCGGCCTCGATTTGACGGCGATTGCCCTTAACCGTGGGACGATAACCGGTTAGTTTCACATCTCCCGGTTCGACGGGGATATAATCGCATGGTTCTAAACCGACATCTTTGGGAATATCGACTAAAACCGGTCCCGGTCGTCCTGTACTGGCGATATGGAAGGCTTCAGCGACGATTCTCGCTACTTCGCGGGCATTTCTCGCCACATAGGAATGTTTAACAATCGGGAGAGTAATACCATAGATATCGGTTTCTTGGAAAGCATCGGAACCGATGGCCGCCCTACTCACCTGACCGGTGATAATCACCATCGGGATGGAGTCCATGTGTGCGTTAGCGATGCCTGTCACCAAATTGGTCGCCCCGGGGCCGGAAGTGCCGAAACAGACTCCCACTTTGCCGGTGGCCCTAGCGTAGGCATCGGCGGCATGGGCGGCCGCTTGTTCGTGGCGAACTAAAATATGTTGTAATTCTCCCCGTTCTTCAAAGCGGTAGAGTTCGTCATAGATGGGTAGGATCGCACCACCGGGATAACCGAAGATGTGCTTAACACCATGACGTTTGAGACTGTCCATCAAGGCATAAGCACCAGAACAACGCTGGGGAACCGTTGTTAAAGAGTCATTGGGCTTGGGAAGTGATGAAACCACAGGGCAAACCGTCCAATTTCTAACTAGAGGGATAATTGCAATTCTGTTGCCTAGGATGCAACTGGAAAAATAGCAAAATTGATAACCTTATACTTTTAGTGTATTCCATCTCACCTTTTTGGCCGCAGTTTTTTTTCTTTTTGCATCTTACCCATGCAATATCTGGGAAGTGGGGAAGTGGGGATAAGATGATAAATATTGGTGATTTCACCTGATCTTGACTTAGCCCGGTAGTTTTATGAATAGTCTTTTGATTACGGCTACGGATACCGATGCGGGTAAAACCGTTGTCACCACTGCTTTAGTGGCTTATTGGCAAAAATACTATCCGTCGAAGGCCCTGGGGCTGATGAAATTAATGCAAACGGGTCAAGGCGATCGAGAATGGTATGAGGGTTTATTTCAGGGTCAATTAGAAATGATCACACCGCTGCAATATCAAGCACCCTTAGCGCCTCCTGTGGCTGCTGATTTGGAAGGTCGAGATATTCCTTTGGGGACGGTGTGGCAAGCTCTGCTGAACCTACAAAAAAGCCAAGATTTGGTTTTAATTGAGGGTTTAGGGGGTTTAGGTTGTCCTGTCACCCACGAGCTAACTGTGGCGGATTTAGCCGCTCAATGGCGGTTAAAAACTCTTTTAGTGGTGCCGGTGAAATTGGGAGCGATTTCCCAAACGGTGGCTAATATTGCCCTAGCAGAGCAGAAAAAGGTGAATTTGGGCGGAATTATCCTTAATTGTCTCGAACCGCGCACGGAGACGGAAATAGAGCAGTTAACACCGATCGATTTAATTCAATCCTTGACTAATTGTCCAGTTTTGGGTGTTTTTCCCTTTATCGAAGATCGTCGGGATTTGGATAAATTGGCCTCGGTGGTAGCTAGTTGGCCGGAAATTAAGCTGTCAAGCATTTAAATTGCTTGGGCCAGACGAGGCAAAAGGCAAAACGGAGAATAAATTAGGGTAATTCCAGATATTCTTGTTCTGTAAGCTCAAATTCTGGATCAATGATTTTTACCTCATTATAGGTGAGTTGATAGAGTTTGTAAACTAAGTGATCAATCTGCTTTTCTAATTCGCTTGTATCAGCAGTAGGATCGTCTTTTTTAGCGGCGAGAATTTTGTTGACAAGTGCAGTGATGTCGATATATTCGTGCTTATATTTAGGAACTGGAAAAGTTGATAGAGTTTTAGTATTTATTTTTGGAAAAGCAGTTCTGTCTAAATTTACATTTTGAGACTTTAGCACAGATGCACAAAGCTTAGAACAAATAATTGCTAAATAAAATTTAACATTTAGCGTGTTATTTTTGGGCTTTAATGTAATAACATCTGTGTTACAGATTATCGTATCATCTACACAAGTTGCATCTAATGTTTTTCTTGAAAAAATTCTTTGAATTAATATTCTTTCACCTTCAAATATTGAAATCGAGCGTGGTGCGGCTAAATTTTCTCCATACTTTACATAGTAGCTATCAGTTTTAAGTCTGTATCTTTGGATATCCCTAGCTCGTAATAATTGAATATAACTATTATCTATTTTTAATTCAGATTCATAAATTCTATTTTTAGCATCATTTTTAGTTTGAGGAGGATTTCCTTTTCCTATCTCATATAACTTTGCTCCGAATTTCAAATCAAATAAAGAACCTATTTGAGTTTCTGCATTAATTTTAATTTTATCGTTGAATGATATAGTTAATTCTTCATCTAAAGCTGAAACAGTAATCTTTTGGTCATAGCTCCAATGAGAAAGCATAACTGCTTCCAATCTTTCATTAATTGTAGAGATATTACGATCAATACTACAAATATGTATCTCATCATTATTTGGTTCTTTTTTTGAAAACAAAAGTAATGTTTCAACTACTGCACTTTCAAAAATATTATATACATTTACTATATTGGTTGTTCGATTTTCTTCAAACAAGAATTTTCTCAATTTTTTGTCATATTTAGTTGTTAACCAATAATTTGGAATTATTAAGCCAAGAAAACCTTTCTGGTTCAATATTTTTATGCCTAACTCAGTAAATATCCCAAAGGTATTAATTTGATATTCTGTAGTCTTGTAATGTTCATAATATAAAGCTTTCTCTTTTTCATCTAGATTTTTTGACGGTACATAAGGAGGATTCCCAATGACAACATCAAAACCGACAAAATCCCCATCATCATTTAACACTTCGGGAAACTCAAACCGCCATTCCAAAGCATTATCATACAGCCTACCGCTTTCAATATCTGCAATTTCAGCAGTTAGCTTATCAATCTCAGTAACTTTTTTCTCCCGCGCTTTTTGCTCCGTCTTAGTCTCCTCAAATAATAAACCCTGATTTTCCAGATTATAAAGCTCCCCTTGTAATTGACGTAACTTCACCTTCTTAGGATCACCAATTAATAAATTAGCACTAAACCCAGCTTTAATCTTAGCAATCAGCGTTTCCATCTGCCGCTTTTGTCCCTTAGTTTCCGCATTGCGATAAGTCTGTACCGCATTGCGATATTCCTCAATACTAAACTTCTGCTTCTGTAAAACCTGTTTAACATCCACATCCAAAGCAAAGCGACTAATCAAAGAATTACCACACTTGATATTAATATCAATATTTGGCAAAGTTTCCAAATTGCCATCTTCTCGATAATAAGCATTCTTTAAAAGCTCAATCCATAACCGCAAGTGACAAATCGTCACGGAATTAGGGTTAATATCCACCCCAAATAAACACCCCTCGATAATCGTCTGTTTCTCATGAAATAAGGCTTGCTGTACCCGTTGCTTTTCTTTATTATGGGGATGATAAGCAAATAAATTACCTTCATCATCGTAAACCAGTAACTTATCATTTCGCACCTCTACCCGATAATCTTTTAAGGACTTACCCGAACTATCTAATAAAACCCGTAACTCACTCTTAATCGCGATTATCTCATTTAAAGCCGAAACTAAAAAATGTCCCGAACCCACCGCCGGATCACAAATCTTTAGACTATTAATAATAGTATTCGCCTCTTTTTTATCCTCAATTCGTTCATACAAATCATCTAAAGTTTGACAATTCCAGCCTTTTACTTCATTAAACTTCTGCACGATCGCTCGTCGTATCGTTTCCCGACACATATACATGGTAATAAAACTCGGCGTATAAAAAGAACCATCCTTATAACCATTAATCTTTTCAAAAATCAACCCCAACACCGAAGCATTAATTAACTTTTCGCTATCTTCTTGAGGATTTTCTAACTCATCTCGATCAAATTTATAAGCATCCAAAAACTTAAACAAATAATCCAAAGAATTCAACTCACCTACTCGCTTCTTACCCTGATTATCTTTTAGCACCGTCGCTGTAAAAATGGGTAAATTTCGCTCCCGCAAATTGCCAATGACAATCGTTTGCTGTTCCGTATCCGTTGGCTCAAATAGCGAACTATTCAAATAAGGTACATGAGCAAAAGTCGTTTTAACCTTAGCCTCGCGCTTATTTGTCTCCCTGGCTAACACATCAAAAAACAAACTATCGAGATCATCATAACTGGGAACTTTCGCCAAATTCAGAAAGGCAAAATCTCGATCGCCTTGATGATATTTAATTAACTGCGCTTCCAATAATTTGAGAAATAAAACCCGATTAATCCAATTAATTGATAACCGCAACGCCACATTAAAAAGCCGTTCCTCATCCGTAGTTCCAAACTCTTCAGGATTTTTTAGTTGTGCAATTTTATCTAAACTATCCAACCGACTAATCGCATTTTCAATCAGTGAACCATCACAGCGATCGCCTTCTTTCATTCGTCCGATTAACTTTTTCCCTTTATCCTTAACTTCCGTCAAACCAATAATATACAAAAGCTCATTATAAAAAGGCTTATTTAAAGTATTACTGTCATTAACAAAAGGTAACTTAAGTAAATGCTCTGGCGAAAGAATCTTGTAAATATCAATCCAATCTAAATTTTCCAGTTCTCGCAGATCAAAATGAGTAAACTTAATTTGCTCAATAACTTTAGTGATCGCTGGTTCTGCAATTTGTTGATAGAAAAAATCCGTTTTCGTACTACTCAGTCTCCCTTCTTCAAAATCGCAAAACTGGTTAACTAGAGCCTTATTAGCAAAAAACAACTCCTCAAAAATCTTCCCATCGAAAATAAACCACTCATAAAGATTTGTCACGATCAAGTGTTTAATATCAAGATTTTTATCCGTCACCCTTTCGCGGAGAAAATATAAAACTAACTGCTGAAAAGCCTTAGTATTGAGATTATCCAGTCTTGGCATTTCTGCATTTATTGTCTGAGTAGGCTTCTTCGTCTCAAAAATGACCCCCACTGGACTTTTAACATCCTGGTTATTATGAATCACCAGATCGATGCGCTCTTTTGTATTGATAAAATAGCGATCAGTATAATAGGTATTTTTCAAAAAATCTATCAGCAAATTTTTATTAAACTCTTCAGACTTTTTGCTGTCACATTGCTTCAACAAGCGCGTCAAATTAGCTTGAAAAACCTGAATTGTTTCAGTATCAGGCTTAATTTTCAAGTACACCCGATTTAAGGTTTGCTTGAGTTCTCGCTTATTGACGATCATAAAAGTTTACCTCTAGGGAAACTACCGATTAATTTTATTATAAGTAGGGAGGCACAATTATTTGTAGGATGGGTTAGCGCACTTCGTAACATGAGCGGGCGTTGGGTTTCATGCTTCAACCCAACCTTGTATATTGAGAGAAGTGGTAGACCGTCCCAACCTTGGTCAGAAAAGACCGCTTCGTAGCAAGGGTAACCACCATAATCTCCCTGACAAAACTCGAACAGTCGCCGGGGTCGTGGCGAAAACAATCAAGCGATGCAAACGCAAATCTTAGCGGTTGAGTCGGAAGATTCCCGTCAATTGATAGTCGCTACACTATACTCGTTGTCAAACAGCCAAGTTATGGTTCACAATTATGCTATTTTATGGGTAAATTCACAAAGTGTCACAACCGCTAGTGAAACTTGATCAATCTTTTTCTAACATAAAAGAAAGAGAAATAAAAAAGATGTGATTGAGATGTTTTTAAGCTATCTAGGATTTATCGGATTTTGTGTGATTTTTGGAGCCTTAGTCTTACTAGCTTTTGGGGTTTTACGATGGTTGCACATCCCGTCAGGAAATTTAATCGATTGGTTGATTGGGATCGCCAGTTTTTGGTGGTTATTAGTGATTGTAACTGTTCCTTGGAACATTTATTTTGATGCCCAGGAAGTCATCGCAGAAGCAGCAATTTCTCAAGAAAAAAATATTCCCGTAGATCGGAAACAAGTTGATTATGTTAAGACAGTAGCGCGTTGGTCAATTCGGCTCGCAATCGCCTTACATTTGCTGTCAGGAATTGGACTTTATACCTTAGCAGCAACGGGAATTAGTGCAGTAGGATATGTGAGTTCCGGTGCAACTTTATTATTGACAGCTTTACGTCCGGCAATTCGGGCTTATCAATATTTAGCCGTGCGTTTGTCAATGATTCGA
>VYKV01000130.1_pt1 | contig 12135 bp, 14 predicted proteins | sample 5114461 | NCBI WGS metagenome assembly VYKV01 (sample SAMN12291816, study PRJNA351875) | freshwater metagenome | isolation source: freshwater lake | place: USA: Michigan, Gull Lake | collected 2011-07-05 | reverse complement strand
ACGAGTAGGCTTTTTCCATGTCTCACATTCTGGCATATATTCCGTAAATGTGCTAATATTTAACGGTAAAGCCAACCTAGAACGACGGGGTTTCAGACCCAAAATTTTCGATGATTACATCCGTTCCGAGTTCTTCGATTCTCTTGGTGGGAATTGAGGAGAATATCGCTAAACTAGCTAGTGCGGACTTGAAAGAAGCAGGTTATCGTCCCCTGATCGTGCCTAGCATTGATAGCGTTTTCCCAGAAGTGGAAAGTTGGCAGCCAGCGATGATTATACTCGATCGCTTCCTCGCAGCGGAGGCTGGTGTGAATTTTTGTCGTCGTTTACGTTCCCAGGGAAGTCGCGTTTATATTATTTTGTTAGTATCTCAAGAAACCCTAGAAGAACGTCTGGCCTGTTTGGAAGCGGGAGCCGACGATTATTTTCTCAAACCCTATAATTCGCCATCTTTTCTCAAATTAATCCGTTTTTACCTGCAACCTCTGGAAATTATCCCCGAACAATTGCGTTTTGGTGACTTAGTATTAGATTTAGCCAGTCGTCGTCTCTCCTATAAAAACAAAAATATTGAGTTGACGATGAAGGAATTTGAACTGCTGCGCTACCTCATGATTCACCCCAAAGAAGTATTATCGAGGGAGAAAATTCTCGAAAATGTCTGGGGAGACGAATTTCAAGGAGAATCAAACGTTATTGAGGTGTATATTCGCTATTTACGCCTGAAGATGGAGGCTGGTGGTCAAAAACGCCTCATTCATACCGTGCGTGGTGTGGGCTACGTTTTACGGGAATCTTAACAGTAATCAGTGATCAGTGATCAGTAATCAGTAATCAGTAGATTATTTTTATTTATTCTCCCCACACCCCACACCCCACACCCCACACCCCACACCCCACACCCTACACCCTACACCCCACACCCCACCACCCTAGTCAAGCGCTGCTATTCAATCTGGATGGAGTTGGGGGAATCGATAGGAGGGGTGGAACTTCCCGGGGTGATAGTTTGACGGTATTGACTATAAAGACGGTCGCGCCAAGCAAAAAAGCCCTCGTAGGCGCTATTATCGGCTAACCCTGGAATCCCCTTGCCTTGCAATTCCCTGGGTAAGTTGAGATAGGAACCCTGGGGAAACTGAAGCAGCACACTTAATCCCGCCACGGCTAAATCGGCTAAAGTGGGCTGATCCCCGACTAAATAGGGACGATTGGTTAAAATGAGGTTCAAAGCTTCTAAATCCTGTTGTAGCCCCTTTTTCGCTGTATTGATAGCATCTTTTCCCAGACCTACACCCGCCCCCAAAATATCAATTAATTCCCCCGGCACAGAACCCAGCAACAAGCGCATAAAATCGGGAGTTTCCCGGGGTAAAAAAGCGGTACGAAAGTTTTGATTTTGGGCAAAAGCGCCGAGAAAAGCGGTTCTTCCTTTTAATCCCAGGGATTCATCGGCCCATTCTTCGATTAATAAACATTGACCCCGTTGTAGGGGATCTGTGGGGATAATTGGTTTTTCAGGATACTTGCGATCGAGATAAAAAGCAATCTCCGTCGAGTCAGTAATATAAGTATCGCCATCCTTGAGGACGGGAACCTGTCGCTGTCCGGAAAGACGGAATAATTCCAATTGTCCCACCCCTGGCACCACGTCCTTTTTTTTATAGGCAAGTCCTTTATAGTCGAGGATGAGACGGACTTTCTCACAATAGGCGGATAATTCAAATTGGTAGAGTTCTAGCATGGGATGATATGGCCTCTCGATAAATCAGTTTCTCCCTGATTACTCTAACCCTATCGGGCATCGGTCGTCTAAACTTAAAGACTTTACTCCGATTTTGCTCGAACATTTGTACTAAAAACGAGAAAGGCGAAAAAATAATCGTTTGCTAATTTTAGGGACCAGATCCGGCAACCCCAACTCAATAGTGCCACGCTTTTAGGTTAGGATATTTTCACGCACTAAAAGCGAGGAATAACTTATATATTCTGGCAAGCTGACTTGCGAGAGACCAATAGCATACCGCTATAGTAGAGGCGTGCGCGGCTGGCTCCTTTCTCGGATCAGAGGTTCCTATGCAATTATCCATCGACGTTTTTAATGATGTAGTTCGCTATCTCGACAGCCACGAAGAAAAATTACGGATCAAAAAATTAATCTTTTGTATCTGTAAAAAATATTGGGAAAATGAGCCTAATATTTTGAACAGTGTGGCTATGGAAGACTTGGTGAAGGAGTTAGTGCAACTCAAAACTAATAAAGAACAATTAACTTTTTCTGTTTATAAATTAGTTAAAACCCTCAATCGTCCTAAAGTTTATCTGGGAGTAGCCACGGTTATTATCGAGCAAATCAGTCAATTATATAGCAATATGGCTGCCGCCTACGACAATCAATTATTACTGGTAGAGCCAGAAGTTAACCCTAGCTTCACCACCGTTAATAATGATGTCAACAACGAGGAAGATAATTTATTAAGACAGGTGGTTAGTGGAATAGAAAATCATCGAGAGACAGCGAGAATTCAAAAATTAATGTTTGCCGCTTGTAAAAATCCTTGGGAAAACGATCAAGCGGTGATTAATAATTATGGCTTAAAAAATATTGTTTTAGAACTTCAGCGAAACAATCCCAATTTCCTAAGCTTGCGACAAACTCTCAAGCAAATTGCCGAAAATATTAATAAAAAAGCTCTCTACCTAGCCCTAGCCGATATTATTCTTGCCCAGCTAGAGCCTCTCTACGATACTGATAACGATGACGAAGAAGAGGATAATGAGTCAAAAAGTCAAATCTTGAACACTCAAATAGTTGATCTAAAGAATGATTCTGATTCTGCGGCTAAAACCAGAGCTTTCTCCGCCTCTAGAAGTGAACCTGTGGATTTTTCCTCTTCGATCATCAATCTAAATGAACGGCAATTAGTCATGGAATTGCCCTTTGCCGAGCCGGCTTCCTCAAATAACAACCCCAGTAATTTCCCACAAATTCCCGCCTACGACCCCTTTGAAATTCGTTTAGAAATTTTCCAGTATGCTAATCCTTTACGAGCCAAAATATTGATTTTCTCGCTCCTATTTCATCCTTGGGATCGGAGCGGTCAAGATTGGTCAACTCTGCGAAGTTATACCCTAGAAGATTTACTAAAACAACTCATCCAAAGTGGTAAATCCCTCCAAGATATCGAAGTTCAACTATACAATATTGCTCAAACCCAAATGGATACGGATGCTAACGTTCAAACCGCCAGTATTCTGGTGCAAACTTTACAAAAAATTCTTTAATTTTTTACCCAAATTTATCTGGATATTCTACCTATGAAACCCAACGAATTAATTGCACGTTATGCCGCAGGAGAAACTCAATTTAGTGGCTTAAAATTACCAGGAGTTAATTTAGTTGGTGCTGACTTAATTGGCATTGTTTTAAATGAAGCAGATCTGCACGGAGCCAATCTTCTCTTTACCTATCTTAACCGGGCTAATCTCGCTCAAGCTAATCTTGTGACAGCTAATTTAAGCGGTGCTAGTCTCAACCAAGCTGACTTAAATGGGGCAGATTTACGCAGTGCCAATTTACACGGAGCGATGCTACAAGGGGCTAATCTTCGTGATACCGATATAACCCTAGCGACGTTACTTGATGCTAACTTAATCGGGGCGGATTTACGGGGGGCTAATTTAAGTGGTGCTAACCTCACTGGTGCTTGTTTGCGGGGAACAAATATGCGTCAGGAAAAGAAAAATCATAAGACTAATTTACAAGGAGCTAATTTCTCCCGCGCCGACCTGCAAGGGGCTAATATGAAAGGGGTTGATCTGGTGCGAGCAAATCTAGTAGGAGCCAATTTAAAGGAGGCTAATTTGTGCAATGTTGACCTCAGAAAAGCGGATTTAACTAATGCTAATCTCCAAGATGCTTTACTTACTGAGGCTAATTTAATCGGGGCGCGTTTAGTGGGGGCAAATCTAGCGGGAGCCAATTTAGTGCGGTCAAAAATGACCGATACGGAAGCAATGCAGGCAAATTTCCATAGTGCAATTATGACTCAAATAAAACTCGATCAAGCTAATCTTAGTCAAGCTAATTTTCAAGCAGCAAGAATGAATCATGCTGACTTAAGAAGGGCTAATCTTTCAAGAGTTAATTTCAGCGAAGCGGATTTAGTCGATGCTTTCTTTGCTAGATCAAATCTCACCGGTGCCGATTTAAGTAATGCTAATCTAACTGGTGCCGAGTTAATGAGTGCTAATCTGATGGGAGTTAACTTCCGCGGTGCAATTATGCCCGATGGCCGGATTAATAATTAAAATTACTAGACAGTGTTGTTGGCAATTATTCCGGTATAATTGAAGGTAGAATTGAGGGTAATCTTATGGTTGAGCCAGTAATTATTGCAGAAGATATGGGCAAAATCTACACCACCATTACAGTTATCAATCGCGCGGATCAAATTTTAGCGGCGGCGGCGGTGATTTCTCCCGATCAAATTCGCTCTCTTACCCTAGAAAATGTCTTGGTGGATACGGGGGCAACTACTCTTTGTCTAGTGCCGGAAGTAGTCTCCCGCTTGGGTTTACAGCTTTTAAAAGAAGTAGATGTGGCTACGGCTAAAGGCATAGGAAAAGCGAGAATTTTTCGCGATGCCACCTTGATTATCGCGGGACGGGAAGGAACTTTTGAATGTTTGGAATTACCTGGAGGTCAAAACAATTTATTAGGAATAATTCCTTTAGAAGCTTTGGGATTAGAACAGGATCTTCGCAACCAAAAATTGCGAGTTTTACCCACGGAATCCCCCGAGACTTATTTAACAATTTTATCGAACAAAATAGCTCTATAAAATCACTTTTTGTCTGACTGTTCCTGCTCTTTCAGCTATAGCGATAATCTCGATTTCTTGACCAGAAACTCCCTTAATCACCCATTCCACCGTACGGCGATAATCTAAACCGTGAGCAAGACTACTATATACTTTATTTGAGCGCCCTTCTAAGTGACCGATTTCCTGCTCTAATTTTCCCACTATTAAACTCACCTCATCGGCTAAATTTAACTTGACTTGAATGGGACGAACAATCTTTCTTTCCAGTGCCTTTTTACTGGTATAAGTGGGTAAGAATCCCTGATTTTCCAACTGTAAAACCAGATGATAAATACCATTTCCCTCCGACTTAAGATCAAGACGAGAGATAGCTAAAAGAGGTGACATTAAAGCATGGGCAATAGTAAACTGACATTGTTTCTCACATAAATCCGGTAAATACTTTTCTGGGGCATTTTGCCAGACATTTTTAAAGTCCCAACCGCCAATTTCCACCTCTCCCAATTGGGGGTGATGAAAACTTTGCCAATTAATAAAACCCTTTCCCGCTAAATTCTCATCATTCCAACGCTGTAACTTCAATTCATCTTCAAAAGGATGCCAGCGAAACCATTGAATATAATCATCTTTTTTCACTGCTGCTTGGGTGGGTGCATCCCATAACTCCACCGTAAAACCATACCAACCAAAATGATCGTAACCGTAATCATCCATGGCACCGTTAGTCACTTCTTTGGGATGATAACGAAAATCGTGATAGACAGAAACGCATTCATAACCAGTCATTGCTTTTCCCTTATCAGCAATATATTTATACATTTCTAAGTCTTCCACGGGGAAATATTCATCGGGATGGGTGCTATAGGGACGCAACATGACTGCTGAATAGGTATGATAGGTAACGAAGCCATTAATATTAGTGTTATTTGCCCAAAATTCGGCTTCTGCACGGGTTTCTGGCTCCGAAAAAGGAAAATTGCCGGCCCCTTGTTGTTCCCCTTCAGGAACCCAATAAACGGGATAATTGCGGTTAAAATCCAGGCCCTCTAGGGTGGGGGCAGTGGTAAAATTATAGCCATCGTAATCGCGGATTAAACCTTCGGTGAGCAAAGTGTAAAAAGTTCCTTCAAATTCCTCCGGTTCGCGACGCACCATAATGCGAGGATCTTGTTCAGAAATTTTCCAAGCGCCACAGGTATCTTTTTGGCGCATTTGTAAGATTAAACCATCGCCGTTAATATCTTCAGGATATAGCCCCGGTTTCTCATCCGTGTGGGGATAGGGCCGAATACTTGATCGTAACATATAGGGAGTGGTGAGATATTTTTCTGCTCCATCCACGGCTAATCGCGGCAAAATATAGACAGTGTAATGGTCAAGAAGTCTGGTAATTGGGGAATTATGACCGTATTGGCGCAAAAGATGAGAGATAGTGTAGAGAGCGACGGCAGAGCCTGTTACTTCCCCCGCATGGGTGTTAGCATCAATCCAATAGGCAGGTTTTTCTAAATAGGGTCCTGTGGCTTGATTTGTGAGGGTAGTTAACCAGATATCTCGATTTTCGTAGCTTTTACCGATCGAGGTGAGGCTAATTAAATTAGGATAGGATGAGGCTAGGTTTTTCAGGAAAGAAACTAATTCGGCGTAGGGGTAATAGTGGCTAAAATCAAACATAATCTTCTGCAACTAAAAAAAGGAGTCTCGGGTTAATTTGAGAAAATATAGGATAATAAAAGTAAAAAACTATGGATAGTCAAGATATCGCTCGCTATATCGAAGAAACTAACGGTATTTCTAAGCCTTGGCTGTTGGTGCAATTGCGTCTCAAAAAACTGCAAGAACGTCGCACCAGTCTTTCCCAACAGGAATATATCCAAGAATTGGATGATATTCAGCAAGACTTAATGAAATTGGGCGAATGGTGGCGAGGAATCGAGTCAGAAGTCTTTAAACCCTAAGCGGTGGCGATAATCTGTAATACTCGCGGTAAATCCTCAAATTCGCCGATGATGCGTTTCACCGGTTGCGGCCAAACCCGGACTAAAGTGGGAATAGCAGAGACATGATTAGATTCCGCTTGTTCTGGATGCTTAGAGATATCGATCACTTTCAGGGTATAGGGATGGTGTAATTCTCGCTCTAGAAGCTGATGGATCGATTCTAGGGTGTGTTTAGTATTGGCATTATTACCGGAGACAAATAACCGCAAAACATAACCCTTGGGACTAGGGTTAGTATAGTCAGAGTCAGCACTAATCCCCGAAGTCGTTGGGGGGCGTTCCTGATAACGGAGAATCAGATCGTGGGATTGCCAAAGTTGGGGAAACTGCTGACGATAGGTTTCTAAGATAGTGGGATTAGAGGATTGTTCCTGCCAAGGTACAGTAAACCAAGCTCGCTCGTCCGTGGCGAAAATAGCATTTAATAAAGGCTGATAGCGACGGACAAGGGGATAGACTTCGGCTCTAGTATGAATACGGTGACTGTAGGGATCTCGCCAGCGATCGATGGTAGCGGTAAAACTCGGAACTAAAAAATGGGGGGGTTCTGGCAACCCTAAAGCGGACTGGAGAGCAGCGCAGAGATTCAGATGCCAATGAGTTTGTTTATCAGGATCGATACAGTAAATCAGGTCGCCCCCGGGGGTAAACAGGGCGATGCCTTTAAAAATATCGGGCAACACAATCGCGGAAGTGGTCACTTGAGGGGTTCCCCTAGGGAATCAATAGGAGCTTCTATTTTTCTAGACTACTAAACTCTTGACCCCTCAAGAATTTCCTTCAGGGTTTTTCTAGATTCTACCCCGCAGCATCATCGCCAGTTCATTGGGAACCGGGGACATTTCCAGGGCGACCTCATCGTTAATCCGTCCCTCTTGATAGAGGTTAAACAGAGATTGATTAGTGGTAATCATGCCATGGTATTCGCCATCTTTCATTAATTCGAGAATTTCGTCATTTTTGCCGCTGCAAATGTAATCTTTGACGGTTTCTGTGTTGACGAGAATATCGTGAAAAGCGGCCCGTTTACTGTCGGTGGTACGACATAAACCCTGGGAAATAATACAAACCAAGGATTCTGCGAGCGCCACCCGCATGGATTCCCGTTCCTCGGCGGTATAAAGAGTTAAAATCCGCTCCAGGGTTTTTACGGCGCTGTTGGTGTGCAGGGTTCCCATGACTAAGTGACCGGTTTGGGCAGCTTTCAGGGCAGTATTAACGGTGGATTTGTCCCGCATCTCCCCCACCAGAATAATATCTGGGTCTTCCCGCAAAGAGGCTTTTAGGGCATTATCGAACTCATGGGTGTGCATTCCCACTTCCCTTTGTTTGATCAAACTGCGACGACTTTGATGGACAAATTCGATCGGGTCTTCGATGGTGATAATATGTTTGGCGTGTTCTTTATTGATGTAATCGATCATTGCCGCTAGGGTGGTGGATTTCCCTGAACCCGTCGGACCGGTGATTAAAATCAATCCTTTATGCACATCGCACACATTCCGGAACACCGCCGGTAAGCGCAATTGTTCCATAGTGAGGATTTTCAGGGGAATTAGACGCAAAACCATGCCCGGACCGCGCAGACTTTCAAAGATATTAATCCGCACTCTAGCGAATTCGTACTGAGTTGCACCGTCAAATTCTAGGTCTTTTTTAAAACGAAGGATTTCTTCTTCTCCTAGAATTTCCCGTAACCAACTATAAAAAGTGTTGATGTCAATTTCGGGATAGTCGAGAATGAGCATTTCACCACGATCCCGCATCCGGGGTTTTTCTCCAACTCCCAGGTGAACGTCCGAATAACCCCGATCAAAGGCCATCCGGATCAAATGTTCTAAGGTGGGTTGATTGGGAGCGCGACCCGGCCGGGGTGGGGTTTGGGGAGAAGCAGCCTGACTGGGAGTGCGATTTTGGGGAGGACGTGGGGCGGGAATTTGACCATTTTGCGGCATATTCGGCACGTTTTTGGTCGGTGTCGCCACTTGTTGCGTCATTTCTTCAGTTATCCCCATGCTGATTTCCGTGATTAACTCTGAGGGAGGTATCGGGATGGAGGGAACCGGCAGCGGCTGCAGTGGTCGCGAGGAAGAATTGGGATTTTGACTCATGAGCAATAGGGGTTTTTATTTTACTATTCCCCGATTGTACTAACATCTCATCCTCAATTTCTGAATTCCTCACAGACGCTAGATTGAGGAGCAAGGAGCCAGTAGTCTCCGAGTCAGGGGAATTAAGAGTGAACAGTAATCAATCTATCTCCCTCAGAGGCTATAGTAACTATAATCACCCTTTCAGACCCCAAAATCCTTACAATGAAGGTTTAGGGCTGATTATTTTGACTACTCATTTCTGTGTGATCGTCAGTCTTAGGAGCGTTAAATACGATGAATAGTCTGCCAAGTTCGGTCGAACGGGAAAATTTAGGACAAATTTTGTTAGAAAATCTACAAGAGATTACCGATAAACTGGATAAAATTGTCACCGATTCTGATCGGATAATACTGGATAATTTACTACAGGAAACTAAGATTTTACTCGATCGAGTTAAGTATAACTCTAAAACTTATCAAGCAAGAGCCGATATATTTGGGCAAATTAATCAACTATGGTTGCAAGTATGTAAACAGTATAGAGATGAGGATTCAGCACTGGAATTAATCCGATATATAGACCAATTTACTAATCCAATTACTGCCTATAATCAATTATTTAGCGGTCTTGCTCAGATCAATGAGGGAAGGACTGGTGAGATGTGTTTATTGATATGTTCGCCGATTCAGAACTAGAGCAAATTAACAAGTTTGCTCAGAATGCTCTCTCGTTTTCTAATCGTACTATAAGCGAATATTTCCAAGATACTGATAAATCACGTTTAGTCACCCGACTGAGAGCTTATAGTAGTTTAATAATTTTCAGAATTAAAGAGCGATTTAATCCTAAGAATGTATCCTTAGAAACTAGCTCTCATTCCCTAACATATAATTTCAATGATCTTGATCCTTGGACAAGAAACAGATGTGTTTATTGATATGTTCGCCGATTCAGAACTAGAGCAAATTAACAAGTTTGCTCAGAATGCTCTCTCGTTTTCTAATCGTACTATAAGCGAATATTTCCAAGATACTGACAAATCAAGTTTAGTCACTCAACTGAGAGCCTATTATAGTTTAATAATTTTCAGAATTAAAGAGCGATTTAATCCTAAGAATGTATCCTCAGAAACTACCTCTCATTCCCTAACAGATGACTTAAGCGATCTTGATTCTTGGACAAGAAACTTAGTGGGGGTTGTTGATTTAGGCTCAGAAGACCCCAAAGAATCGTATATTGATTATTTAGTGGAGAAGTATCGGTGAAACGAGTCTTATTCGATAGTGATGTATTGCTAGATGTTTTGGGTAAGCGTGAACCACATTTTCAAGCATCTGTACAAGCATTAAATACAGTTAAGACAGGTAAAACTCAAGGATATATTTCTGGTCATGCCGTCACTAATATTTATTATATTTTGTCAAGAGAAAACGGAAGAGAAGTCTCAAGAAAATTGGTGATAAGTCTTCTAGAGAATTTGCCAGTTGCTAGGGTGACAGATGCAATAATTAGGCAAGCATTGCCAAGTCCGATGAAAGATTTTGAAGATGCCGTTACCAGTGCCGTTGCTGAATCGGAAAAGCTAGAAATAATCATAACGCGAAACCTAAGAGATTTTGCTGTTTCCCCTGTTCCCGCAATGCTACCAGTAGATTTTTTATTGACCCTTTAACTAATGCTTGCTGAATAAATCTAAAAAGGGAGTGATCGGGGGAAAATTCCGGGACTTTTTCTCTGAAAATTAGGTAATTGACCAGATGAGAATCGGTAAAAACCTACACCCCACACCCCACACCCCACACCCTGTCCCCACGAAAAACTTTTTCAGCAGACCCTAACTAATGCTTCGGTAAACGTAAACCATCCGATCGCATAGGGATTAAAATCTGAGTTAAACTGCGTAATTGTTCGGCCGTTCCCATACAAATTAACAGATCCCCGGCCATTAATTCCGTATCGCCAGTCGGTCCCCCTATTAGCGTACCATCAGCGCGACGTATAGCCAAAACTAACGCCCCCGATCGATATCTTAAATGTGCTTGACTAAGACTTAAACCGACACAGGGACAAGTCTTCGGATCGATTAAAAACTCTTCCATATAAAACGATCGATCGGTTCCGGTTAAAATCCCATCAACAAAATCCATCACCTGGGGTCGTAGGGCTGCGGCCGCTAATCTTCTACCGCCGGTAATATAGGGAGATACCACCGCATCGGCCCCGGCCCGTTGTAATTTTTGTACTGCTTCCTCGGTACTGGCCCTAGCAATGGCGCGGATTTTCGGATTAAGAGTTTTAGCAGACAAAACTGTATATAAATTCTCCGCATCGGAAGTTAAAGCGGCCACAATACAAATAGCGCGTTCAATTCCTGCCATTTGTAAAGATTTATCTAAGGTGGCATCTCCTTGAACAACAATATAATTTAATTCTTTGGCCCGATTTACCTGTAGGGGGTCTGTATCAATGACTACAAAAGGAATATTTTCGGCGTGAAATTCGATCGCCACCTGTCTGCCTGTGCGACCCAAACCACAGATGATATAGTGTTCCGATAGTCGATCGATCACGCGTTTCTCCTGTCTCTGTTTGAGTCCCTCTTGAAAATAGCCTTGAATTAAAGCTTCGGTCAAGCGATTAACAATATAACCGATCGTGATTACTCCCATCACGATCAAAACCATTGTAAACAGTCGTCCCCGTTCACCTAGGGGATTAATTTCGCCAAAACCGACGGTAGCGAGGGTACTAATCGTCATATAGGCCGAATCTAGCCAACTCCAACCCTCGATCAGATGATACCAAAGCGTACCCAGCAAAAATACCACAATCAGGGCAAAAATTCCCCCGATTAATTCCTGACGCAGCCGACGATATTTATCTTCACTGATAGACAAGCAAAATTCACCCCTAAGACTGTCTAGTAAATTACAATAAAATCAGTTTTTAATCTAAATAACCCGTCCTTCTCAGACGGATTTGATTATAATTTCCCCTATCTCAAGGTCGCGAGAGGACTCCCGTTAGAGCCGCCCTTGCTTAAAGGGAGATGAATCGCGACCAAAGTGAAACTAACGCGGTAGCGTTTCCACTTTCGAGGAATTTCGCTAGAATACAGAAAGCGGTAAAGCGCGTAAAGTATCACGGAAACCTCCCGCTCCTTTGTACCTCGGAACAAATATCGCCCTTGAAAATGTAATGGTGACGGGTCAAGC
>VYKV01000205.1_pt1 | contig 12295 bp, 16 predicted proteins | sample 5114461 | NCBI WGS metagenome assembly VYKV01 (sample SAMN12291816, study PRJNA351875) | freshwater metagenome | isolation source: freshwater lake | place: USA: Michigan, Gull Lake | collected 2011-07-05 | reverse complement strand
TCAAGGATTTAGTGGTGCTTCGTGTCACTGAGCCTGTCGAAGTGCTGTTCTATATTGGTCGGGTTTCATCCCGTCAGTCAAACTGAGGGTCTTCACCCGACATTTAAGATAAATAGAATCCTTTTCCTGAAGCTATTAGAAGCGCAGATAATTAGGTATCATCGGGGGGATAAGTCCTTAGAGTTTCTCAATTTAAGCAAAATTGCCGACTTTGACGACTTAAATCGGTTATTTTTCAGCGTCTTAGCAAAAAAACAGTCAGAAAGAAGCAGAGACATCCAGAATATCTATACTCAGGTTCCCTATCTCAACAGTTCTCTGTTTGAACCGACGGAATTAGAACAATCAACGATAGTTATCAGTAACCTGCGTTCGGAGAACTTAGAGATTTTTGTGGGAACAGTCTTAAAGGATAGTCAGGGGAAAAAGCGAACAGGAGAAATTAACGCTTTAGCATACCTATTCGAGTTTCTCAATGCCTACGATTTTAGCAGCGAAGGTGGGGAAGCGATACAGGAGGATAATAAGACTCTTATCAATGCGTCAGTGTTGGGATTAATCTTTGAGAAAATCAACGGATATAAGGATGGTTCCTTTTTCACCCCCGGTTTTATCACTATGTATATGTGTCGGGAAACGATTCGACGCGCAGTGATAGAGAAATTTAACCAGAGTCAGGGATGGGATTGTCAGACTATTAAGGATGTGTATAACCGCATCAAAGATAAAACGGCAGCCAATGCTATTATCAATAGTCTCAAAATTTGTGATCCTGCGGTAGGTTCGGGACATTTTCTCGTCTCTGCTTTGAATGAGATAATCGCGATTAAGAGTGAACTACAGATTTTAGTGGATAAAGAGGGTAAAACTCTTAGGGATTATCGGGTTGAGGTGGTGAATGATGAGTTAATCGTCACCGATGATGACGGGAATATATTTGAATATAATCCCCGCAACCGAGAAAGTCAGCGCGTACAGGAGACTTTATTTCAGGAAAAACAGCGTCTGATTGAAGGGTGTCTCTTTGGAGTGGATATAAATCCCAACTCGGTGAAAATCTGTCGGTTGCGTTTATGGATTGAGTTGCTCAAGAATGCTTACTACAAAGCAGATAATGAGTTAGAGACGCTACCGAATATCGATATTAATATCAAGGTGGGTAATTCTCTGATTAGTCGGTTTGGGTTATCCAATGATTTAGGCTCTTCGGTTTGTGTTATGCAATGGACGGGGGTTATAAGGGATGGAACCCTTATATAGAAAGGTTTTTGTCAATTGTTTTTGATCTAGAGCGAACTAATCAATTAAATCTCTTGCCAGATAAGGATTTAGTCGATTTATGCCCCCCTATCGAACCATACCAAGTAACGAAGAACCATGATTTACAAGTCTTTTCCCGCAAAAGTCGTTTAAGTATCGAGAGTTATAAGGATGCGGTGAGAGTCTATCGCAACGCAGAGGATAAATCGCAAAAGCGCGAGATGGAGAGATTGATAAGTGAGATTAAGGGGAGTTTCCGTCAGACTTTGCAGGGAGATAATCCCCAGAAAAAGCGCTTGCGCGGTTTGGAAACGGATTTATATAGTCTGGAGATAGTCAGTTAAGGAATGAGATTGATAAGTTACGTCTGGAAATCGAGGAGATTGAGAGTGGTAAGATTTATCATCATGCTTTTGAATGGCGCTTTGAGTTCCCCGAAGTTCTAGACGATAAGGGGGATTTTATCGGTTTTGATGTGGTGATTGGTAATCCTCCTTATATTCAATTATCTAAAATAGACTCAACAACAGTCAAATACAAGAATTATTTACTAATGCGTTATGAAACATCTGGCGGCAGATTAAATACATTTATTTTTTTCACTCATTTATCATTTCAAATACTAAAACAAAACGGGATTTTAAGTTATATTATTCCAAACACTATATTAACTCAAGAATATTATGTATTTACACGTCAATTCTTACTCAATAAAGTAACGCTATCAGAGGTTGTCAATTTTCTGAATTTACCGTTTGAAGACGCAGTAGTAGAAACAGTGATTATTCAATATTTGAAATCACAAAATTTAGATTATGCTGTGAATTATGGTGAGCTTGCTGAAAGTGGATTTAATTTAAAGTTTAATATAAGTTCATCCGAAATAAGAAGCAATATCAACTATTCATTTTTAGTTCAGCGTAATTCTATTTTGCTTAAAGTTTTTGGATCTAAAAATTGTCCGCTTGACGAAATTTGTAATATTAATCAAGCAATAGCTTTGAAGGGAGATAAATCACTATCTTTAAAAACACAAAACCCTGAAGGGAAATATAAAAAACTTCTTGATGGAAGAAATATAAATAAATACTCAATTAGCTGGGATGGTTTTTATTTAGATTACGATATTACCAAGATTCATAGTTGTAAACGTAGAGACATTTTTGAAACAAAAGAAAAACTTTTATTTAGAAGAGTTTCGAGAACGTTAATTTTTACTTATGACAATTCTCAATATTATGCTCTTAATACATTGGTAGTTGTAAATCTAAAAAAAGGGATTAACTTTGATATAAAGTTTCTTCTTGGAATAATGAATTCTTCATTAATGAATTATATTTATAACAACAAATTTAAATCAACTAAAACTGTTTTCTCTGAAATTCAAACTCGTTCTATTTCACAGCTTCCAATACCCAAAATTAGTAAAACAAAGCAAGCTAAATGTATTTATCTAGTTGATCAAATCCTTGCCGCAAAAAAAAGCGATCCCAAAGCGGACACAAGCGAATTAGAAAAAGAGATTGACAACTTAGTTTATAAACTTTATCAACTCACCTATAATGAAGTAAAAATAATTGATCCAGACTTTCCACTAACAGAGGAAGAATATGAAGGAATTAAAATAGAGTAGTAGGGAAAACAAAATGAAAACAAGAATAAAAAACTCTTGATCTGGTGTAGTTTTTATTTATTCAGGGAAGGGGAATCTGCATCACTATATTATAAATGTTGAATTAATAGGCTCAAAACATGGAAAAAACTGTTAATAAAATTTCTCTAAAACAACAAACTAGCGACTTTAACTATTGGCAAAAACAAACACCCCAAAAAAGACTAGAAGCACTAGAACAAATCCGCCAAGAATATCACCAATACAAATATAATGCTCAACCAAGATTTCAAAGAGTTTATACAATTATTAAACGATAACCAAGTTAAATATCTGGTTATCGGTGGTTATGCTGTTGCAGTTCATGGACATCCACGCTATACTAAAGATATTAATATTTGGATTGAAATAAGCCAAGAAAATGCTCAGAAATTAGTAACAGCATTAAGTCAATTTGGATTTGAAAGCTTAGGATTGACATCTGATGACTTTCAAACCCCTAATCAAATCATTCAGCTTGGCTATCCCCCGAACCGAATTGATTTAATTACAAATCCTGATGGTGTTGATTTTCAAACCTGCTATGATTCCAAAATTGAAGTAATGCTTAATGATGTACCTGTTAACTTTATCAATCTTGACAATCTCAAAAAAAATAAATTAGCATCTGGGAGACTTCAAGACCTAGCCGATTTAGAAAACCTGCAAAATGAATGAAGTGATCGCTATGCTGATACAAACGAATTAGAAAAAGAGATTGATAACTTAGTTTACAAACTTTATCAACTCACCTATATCCAGAATATAAAGCCATTAAAATAGAGTAGTAGGGAAAACAAAATGAAAACAATAGCAGGATTAGATCGCATTACCTTTGACCCTAAAATTATGGCGGGTCAAGCTTGTATTCGGGGAATGCGGATACCCGTATCGGTCATCATTAACCTCATCGCCAATGGCTTATCAACAGCCGAGATAATTGAAGACTATCCCTATCTCGAACCAGAAGACATCCAACAAGCTTTAAGATATGCAGCTTGGCTAACCCAAGAGCGCGTCATCCTTTGGCAAAACACCCAAGCAGTATGAAGTTTTTAGGTGATATGAGTATCTCTCCCCGCACAATTGCACTTTTGAGAGAACAAGGCTATGACGCAATCCACCTGATTGAAGAAAACCTAGAAAAGATGACAGACCAAAATATTTTAGACAAAGCTCGTCAAGAAGAAAGAATATTACTTACAGTAGATTTAGACTTTGCTCAACTATTAGCAATTAGTGGCGACAGCTTACCCAGTGTTATTTTATTTCGTCTAGGGAATGTAAGCCGAGAAGTTGTGAACCGTCGCTTGTTAGCCATCTTAAATAACTATGCCACAGAACTTACTAATGGTCTAATCATCTCTGTAACTGATGTTTCAATTCGACTTAGGCACTTACCCATTCAACCATGAAAATTTTACTAAAAACACATATTTTTTTATGGTTTATCAGTGGAGATAAACGACAATGACAGAGGAAGAATATGAAGCAATTAAAATAGAGTATTAGGGAAAACAAAATGAAAACAAGAATAAAAAACTCTTGATATGGTGTAGTTTTTATTATGGTTAGTTCCCTGACATAAGCTAAATGAAATTAAACAACAAATTGATTAACATCTCAACCAAAAAAAATGAAAGCAGTTAAAGCAATGGCAACCATTAACGAACAAGGACAAATCACCCTAGATAGTCCGCTAATGAATAACAAAAATAGTCGAGTAGAAATTATCATCCTCATCCCAGAATTAGCAATTGAGAAAACATTAAATGTATGTGGTGGTGATGCTTGTATCCGTAATACCAGAATCCCGGTTTGGCTATTAGTCAGCTACCAACAACAAGGACTGAGCGACGCAAAAATATTAGAAGCATATCCCACCCTAAACGCGGTTGATCTGGCAAATGCTTGGAGATATGCCGAAAATCATCCCCAAGAAATTGCCAAAGCAATCCTGGAAAACGAGGCTGATTAGACAATGGTAAAACTCTATGCAGATGAGCCATTTCCCTTACCTGTTATCAGAATTTTGTTGTATTCGTGGAATGCGAATCCGCGTCACAGACATATTAGAAATGCTGGCTGAAAACGTCAGCATCACTGAAATTTTAGAAGACTTTCCCGATTTAGAACTAGCCGACATTCAAGCTTGTCTAATCTTTGCCGCACGTCGTACAGACTTTCCCAGACTAAAGAATCTCAACCAAAATGCTTGACAAAAGCCAAGACTTGACTTATACTTTTTATATAATGGGAATCCGTGCCTAAATATATATAGGGGTTTTCAGAGAAATTAACGAGCGTTTGCGGCAAGGATTAAAGCTGGTTTGGTTAGGCTAACTTTATCAGGCCCTTTGAGGAGAGAAAAGTTATGGCTGAGTCGAAAAGCTGGGATTTTCAGAGATTTTGGCAAACTCTAGACTATTTTGATAGTATTCCCCTGTGGAGTTGTCTGCAAAAGCGGCTCGGTTTCGGGGAAGATAAAAAAAATCAGCTAACAAATGAGCAAGGGATGAAGACTATATTAGTCATTGGTGGGGAAAATGCGATCGGTAGAAAAGTAATCTCTCAACTACAGCAGCAAAACTATCAAATTCGCGCTTTAGTCGATAATATTGATGATGCACGTCAATTATTCGGCGAAAATGTCGATTTATTTGCTCTGCAAACCCCGCAATTATTCACAGGGATTGAGAGAATTATCTACTGTCAAGGGGAGAATAACCGCCATAGTTTAGCTAATTTACTCGATTTACTGAAAAATGCCGGGATAACCGCCGAAAAAACCCTCTTTGACTTTAGCAATCCCAGCAGTGATATAAAAGAAATCTGGGGTGCGGTGGATGATGTGGTAATGGGAGGAGTGAGTGAGAGTCAGATAACCCTGACTGGAGGACGAGCGCTCTTTTCCGGTATCGTTAGAACTGAAAATAACGGCGGTTTTGCCTCAGTTCGTACCAGAAACCTGAATCCTCCCCTAAATTTATCTAACTACGAGGGAATAGAATTACAGGTACAAGGGGACGGAAAACGCTATAAATTAATTCTGCGCTGTGAAGGACGTTGGGATGGTATCGGTTACTGTTATTCTTTTGATACACTTGATCGCACCTGGCAAAGTATTTCTATTCCTTTTGGCGATTTAATCCCGGTAGTGCGGGCCAAAACGATGAGAGATGCAGCACCCTTTGATAGCAGTAACGTCTATGCTTTGCAGTTAATGCAGAGTAAATTCGAGTACGATGGGGCCATAAATCCCCGTTTCTCCCCGGGGTTATTTGCTTTAGAAATTGTCACAATTAAAGCCTACGGTGGCAAAAACCGCTTAATTATCGTTAAAGAAGGAGAAATCGCCGAAAAAAGCCTTTTAGATGCTAGTGGTTATCCCTACGAAGCGATCGATTCTGCCCAGATTTTCGCTAAACTTAATTAATTTAAATAAGCTTGGATCTCAAGTTAAACTACAGAACATCGGGTTAAGATCATGACTATCGGGAGCATAATTAAGGAGGTATGTTCATGAGTGAACAGAATCCCTACGAACAACTTGGGGTTACTGAAGAATCCTCTTTTGAAGAAATTCAAGAGGCCAAACAAAGACTGGTGCAACAGTATCAAAATGATAGCAAAATTGTCGAATTGATCGAGTCGGCCTACGATTCCGTCCTCATGGATCGACTGCGGATGCGACAGGAGGGTAGAATTAAAGTTCCCGATCGCATTCGTTTTCCCGAACGTCTGACGATTCCGGTGGAAAGTAAACCGGTTACTAGCAGTAAATCTCCTCACTGGTGGCAAAGCTTCATCGATACACCTTCTGCACGGGATATCGGCGTACCAGCAGTGATTTACGCTTGTTTAGGAGCAATAACGCTGTTAGTTCCCGATCCCAGTGGCTCCCTTTTACCGCTGCTCTTAGCTTTTGGCGTTTTCGTTAATATCTATTTTTTCAACCGCAAGGAAAACCGTTTTGGCCGCGCCTTACTATTCACTCTCGCTGGTTTAGTGCTAGGAGTCGCTCTGGGAGCGGGATTAGCCAGTTTAGCGGCCAAGGCTGATTTGAATATCTTCGGCGATCGCCCAATTTATGCGCTCGTCACTTTTCTGATCTTTTGGGTGATTAGTAGTTTTTTCCGTTAACCAATCGCTCGTAGGGAGCCTAAGATCACGTCCACTGCTTCCCCAAGGTTATTGACGATATAATCAGGCTCGTAGCTCTCTAAACGGGAACGGCTGCGAATCCCGGATAATACGCCAATAACCTTAATATTTTGGCTCTTAGCGGCGGCAATATCCGCTTCCGTATCCCCCACCATCCAAGTATCGGCAGCCGCCGGCAGTTCCTTAGCGGCCTTAGCCATAAGCAGGGTTTTGTCGCGCACGTCGTTGGTTTTGGTGTAATTATTATTTAGACAATAACGACGATTAGCGGCGAAAAAACGACCGATATCGTGGCGATTAAAGGCATGATCTAGCTCGGATACCCGCCGCATCGTCATCACGACTAAATCGATCTTTAACTCTTGGATTTTCTGGAGAGTTTCCAAAGAACCAACCACCGGGCGATCGTGGACAAGATAGGGTAAAGTATGAACAGTTTGACGACGAAGATGGGCAAATTTACGCGCTTGATCTTCATCTAATCCTGACATTTCCCCGATACGCTTCTCAGAAACCTGATCCCGTTTTAACTGCCAAAATTCCGCTTTCGATAATTCTCCGATAATTTGACCTTTATAGGCGGTTTTCTGTAAACAGTCTTGATAAACTTGGTAATATCGCTCCGATACGTCCATTATCGGCCCGTCAAAGTCGCTAATTAGTCTCAACATCGTTCTAATACTTCTCGCTTTATTAATTTTTATATACAAGTTACCCTAGAGTCTTGACAATGACAAGAGTTTTGTCGGGAAAAAAATTAGGGATGAGGGAAGTGGGGTGTGGGAAGTGGGGGGAAATTTCCACGAAAACCCCAACCCCCAACCCCTCACTGATTACTGTTTACTGATTACTGATTACTGATCACTGATCACTGATGCTTCCCCTTCCCTAGTCTGGACGGTTAGCTTAAAATAAATGTAAGGATATGTAAACTTTCGTAACTATCTCGCCAATTGGCTAACTAATGATCCCAACAACTTCTTTATTCGCACCCGTTGACGATGATCTCCGTCTTTTGACCGATAACTTAAAAAACCTCGTCGGCGCTCGTCATCCCATTTTAGCGGCGGCAGCAGAACATTTGTTCGAGGCCGGTGGTAAACGCGTTCGACCGGCGATCGTGTTGTTAGTGTCTCGCGCTACCATGTTAGACCGGGATATCACTCCTCGTCATCGTCGATTAGCGGAAATCACGGAGATGATCCACACTGCCAGTCTCGTCCATGATGATGTGGTAGATGAGGCGGAATTGCGGCGCAGTGTTCCCACCGTTAACAGTTTATTTGACAATCGCGTGGCGGTTTTAGCGGGGGATTTTCTTTTCGCTCAATCCTCTTGGTATCTAGCAAATTTAGATAATTTAGAAGTGGTAAAATTGCTCTCAGAAGTGATTCGCGATTTTGCTGAAGGGGAAATTCAACAGGGAATTAATCGCTTTGATACCAGTATCTCCTTGGCAGCTTATCTAGAAAAAAGTTACTACAAAACTGCTTCTTTAATTGCCAACAGTGCCAAAGCGGCCGGGGTATTAAGCGAGCAATCGGCTGAAGTTAATCATCATTTATATAATTATGGTCGCGATTTAGGATTAGCTTTTCAAATCGTCGATGATATTCTCGATTTTACCTCCCCCACGGAAGTATTAGGAAAACCCTCTGGCTCCGATTTGATCAGTGGTAATATCACCGCTCCCGCTCTCTTTGCCATGGAGGAAAATCCCTATATAGAAGTGTTAATCGAACGGGAATTTAGTCAGGAAGGAGACATCGAAAAAGCTCTTGATTTTATTCACTCTAGCCAAGGTATTCCTCGCTCAAAAGAATTAGCCAATCAGTATGGTCAAAGTGCCTTAAAACACCTTGACTGTTTAGCTTCTTCTCCCTCAAAAGATGTGTTAATCGAGCTAGTAGATTACGTTTTGAGCCGAATTTATTAGGGAATAATAGTTCTCGCCGTAGCAATAGTCCAAGCATCAACTAATAATAAAAATAGGGTGAGAATAAAAAGAATTCCATACATCCAAGGCTGAGAAAGGGGGCGAATATCAGTCATATCCAAGTTGGTTTTTTCCTCGATTATTTTGACCATGCGATTAAATCCCACCACTCGCATCGGCAATAAATAGGCTTTTTCCGCGGAGCGATCAAGGAAATAATAAACTAAACCACCCTGTCCTGTACTGCGACATTTAAGTTCTTTTATATCTGTCCAATTTAACCACCAACCAGAGCGAAGAAAAGCAGGAACCCATTGGGGATAGGTAACTTGTATTCCTGTTTCTGATAAAATTACTCTTTCACTTAAAGCTCCGTATAAAGCGATTAATCCTAAGCTAATTCCTACCCAAAGAAAATTGGGATTAACAGGGGGTAAGGGGATGGTTAACGCCACATATAAACTTAATAAAGTTACCCGAATTATTGGTGATATCCGAAAAGTTATTGTCTCGTTCATTTGATAACCTTAATCAGTAAACAGTAATCAGTAAACAGTAATCAGTAAACAGTAATCAGTAATCAGTGAAAAGAAGGCTCCGAACTTGCCACCTAATAAGCTGTTGACTATCTAAATTACTCGTTGAGACTGCACCAGAGTTGGGAGCAGGGAGCAGGGAGAGGAAGTTTGAGCATTTGTACTAAAATCTCCAATAGGCAGTTTAAATTCAGTACAGCTTACTTTACACTTTAATACTTAATACTGTTCACTGAAAACTCAAAACTGATAACTGATAACTGATAACTGATAACTGATAACTGAACTTGGAACCGGCGTTATACAGAGAAATGTCATGTTTTAATAATATGCGACGGAGATTTGCACCTCGATCGCAGGTGATTGTTTGACCGTAAACTGTTATTCTAGGCATTAGGGGCGTGATTTTAAGTCGCTACAGTTATTTATAGCGTTTCCTGTTCACAAGAGGTACATTCTCAATCCTGAAAAGCTTAATCAACAAAGGTTAAAGTGTGCCTCGCAGATGCGAGAACCGCTATATTAATTAATATTAACACCTATTGACTATTTCTATGAACAATGGTAAGCGCATTTGGGTCTATGACACTACTCTCCGGGATGGGGCCCAGCGAGAAGGTATTTCCCTCTCCCTAGAAGATAAAATTAAAATCGCTAGGGAATTAGATCGGATGGGTATTCCTTTTATCGAAGGCGGTTGGCCTGGCGCAAACCCTAGAGACGGTCAATTTTTCTGGAAACTGCACGAAGAACCCCTAAAACAAGCGGAATTAGTCGCTTTTTGTTCCACTCGTCGCCCCCAGATCGAAGCCCGGGAAGATCGGATGTTAACCGCCATTCTCGCCGCTAGAACCCGTTGGGTGACAATTTTCGGCAAATCTTGGGATCTGCACGTCACAGAGGGCTTAAAAACCAGTCTGGAGGAGAATTTAGCCATGATAGGAGATACGATCGAGTATCTACGCTGTCAGGGAAAACGAGTCATTTATGATGCCGAACATTGGTTTGATGGTTACAAAAATAACCCCGAATACGCCCTTTTAACCCTGAAAACCGCCAGGGCTGCCGGGGCCGAATGGTTAGTTTTCTGTGATACCAACGGTGGCACTTTACCCCAAGAAATCGCCCCTATTGTGGAGAAAGTGCGGGAGAAATTGGGCATCGATCCCGATGAGGAAAATGCGCCTCAATTAGGCATCCATGCTCATAATGACGCAGGAACCGCCGTAGCTAACTCTTTAGCGGCAGTTAACGAGGGCGTACGCATGATTCAAGGCACAATTAACGGTTATGGGGAACGCTGCGGCAATGCCAATTTATGTACTTTAATTGCCAATCTTCAGTTAAAAATGGGCTTTTCTTGCCTAGAAGAAAATCAATTAGGCCGATTGACGGGAACTAGCCGAAAAATCAGCGAAATGGTCAATTTAGCGCCGGATGATCATGCTCCCTTCGTCGGACGTTCCGCTTTTGCCCATAAAGGCGGTATTCACGTTTCTGCGGTGGCGAAAAATCCCCTTACCTACGAACATATTAACCCGGAAGCGATCGGGAATCAGCGCCGCATCGTCATTTCTGACCAATCGGGATTAAGTAATGTGTTAGCGAAAGCGCGCAGTTTTGGCATCGATTTAAATAAAGATGATCCCACCTGTCGGCAAATTTTGGAACGTTTAAAAATCTTGGAAAGTGAGGGTTATCAATTTGAGGCAGCCGAAGCTAGTTTTGAGTTATTAATGCGGGAAGCTTTGGGACAGAGAAGCCACCTTTTTGAATTAAAAGGATTCCAAGTTTATTGTGATATGCTGCGGGATAGTGGTAATGCGATCGCGACAATTAAAGTACGGGTAAAAGAGGAAGATTTATTAGAAGTGGCCGAAGGTAACGGGCCGGTGGCCGCTTTAGATCTGGCTTTAAGAAAGGCTTTAGTCAAATTCTATCCTGAAATCGCTAACTTTCACCTGACCGATTATAAAGTGAGAATCCTCGATAGTGGTTCGGGGACGGCAGCGAAAACTAGGGTTTTAATCGAGTCGAGTAACGGTCAACAAAGATGGACTACCGTGGGAGTGTCTAGTAATATTTTGGAAGCTTCCTATCAAGCAGTAGTAGAAGGAATTGAATACGGTTTATATCTGCTGCAAAACAATAAACTAGAATTATCGGGTCAATTTTGTCCTTTGGGGATAATTTAGGGAACAGTTATCGGTCGTCAGTATTCAGGAGTCAGTATTCAGGAGATTATTTTTATTTATTCTTCCCCCGCAACGCGCACGCAGTGACCCCCCCACACCTCGCACCCCACTTCCTGCTACCCTTTCTGGGATTGAATGTTTCCTAGGATAATAATCTAGTGGCCAGAGAATTTTGCCAACGACGAGCCAAGGCCCGCAGATACATATTAACGGGAAACTGATAATATTCGATCATTAACCAGAGTAAACAAATAGCATGGCAAATAAAGGTTAAAATCGACCAAAATAGAGGCACCCATGACAAAGTACTCCCCTCGACTGGAGGAAAAAGATAGGCACCCGTAGCCACAATTGCTGTGGGAAAAATCACAAATCCTAAACCGATAATTAAGTAAAAACCTGCCATCTCCATGCCTTCTCTCGGTAAACCCTGCCAATACTTACCATTCCAATACCAAGTTAAGGGTAATTGACTATCGGCCATTTTTAAAACCTGTTGTTCTAAATTAGCAGTAAAAATGTGTTGACAAAAGTTACAAGCATAGGCTTCCAT
>VYKV01000062.1_pt1 | contig 12440 bp, 8 predicted proteins | sample 5114461 | NCBI WGS metagenome assembly VYKV01 (sample SAMN12291816, study PRJNA351875) | freshwater metagenome | isolation source: freshwater lake | place: USA: Michigan, Gull Lake | collected 2011-07-05 | reverse complement strand
CGCGCTCCAGCACGGCCAGAGCGATCTTATCCCGGCTCAAGAACCCGACTGCGGCCCCGCAAACAAGGAGCCCCGCGACAATAGCAAGAATTGGCTTGGTTTTCATGGCAACCTCATCAAGGGATCAGCGGCAAAAACGCTATATTGACACTATAAGTGCAATAATCAGCCTGTCAAATGACCAAGACTTTTTTGTCGCGGCTTCGTTCTTCGTGCCTATCGCTGGTCCCGAACCAAGCGAAAGCCGATGTGGTTGCTTGAAAAGTCAATATCTTGCGGCTGACGGGCTTGGGGTCGGTAGCGTCCACAGAAATTATCTGAACACAGCCACGACCCACCTTTCACGGTCCCTGAGACGCCGTCCTGAAACGGCGTTTCGGTCCATTCCCAGACGTTTCCGATCAGATCGTAGAGGCCCAGTTTGCTGGGCGGAAAGCAGCCGACCGGCGCAGTGGATTGAAAGCCATCGTCGCCTTCATCCAGAATGGGAAACAGCCCCTGCCACGTGTTGGCAATTGGCTTCTTTTGAGGGTCATAGGCACCAGATCGCGTGTTGGCCTGATCGGGCAAGCCAGACTGGGCGGCATATTCCCACTCAATTTCACTTGGCAAGCGCGCCCCTACCCAAGCTGCATAGGCTTTGGCATCTTGGCGAGACACATGAATGACAGGCTTGTTTTCTTCACCCTCAATCGTGCTGCCGGGTCCTTTTGGACTTTTCCACGTCGCACCCGGCACGAGTTTCCACTGCCCGGGCTGGCCGTTCTTGCCACTCTCAAACACGGCTGACCCCGCCCCACCATCTTGTCGCGTCAGCGACTTTTCAGCGTCCGTGACATAGGCTTTTGCGGCAACAAAGGCGGCAAACTCGCGGTTTGTCACTTCATGTGTTTGCATCTCAAACCCTTTGACCTGCACGCGCATGGCGGGGCCTTCTTCTGGGAAGAACGGGTCTTGGCCTAACAAAACTGACCCTGCAGGAATTTTCACCCAGCCGCCCTGCTGTGCGACCGGCAAACCGCAATTGACCTTGGCCTCACTCGTCTTGACCTCAGCTTTAGGTTGACAGCCAGAGACGAGGAAGAGTGGCAGCACAATGAGGATGGCATGTTTCAAGATGTTAGCTCTTTCAAGGCGTCTTCAATTACCCACAAGCGGTCCTGCCCCCATACGCAGACATCGTTGACACGAAAACACGGAACGCCCCAATGGCCAATCTCCAAAAGCTCCAGCCGATTGGCCTCGGCTTCTTCGCGCCAGTTTTCGCGGGCTAGTTGTTCGCGCGCCTCTGGCCACGCAAGTCCGGCCGTTTCGACAATCTGCTTCATCCCGGAATCAGAGCCCGCGTCGACGCCTTGTGACCACACGGCACTCAAGAACGAGTCAACAAATTCATAGCCTCGCCCTTGCTGCATGGCCCAAGCCAGAATGGCATAGCCGCGCTCAACCGGCTTGCCGACTGGATCGGCAATTCGCCCAAAGGGGATGTCGAGGCGACGGGCTTCCCGCGCATTATCGAGCGTAAAATAGCGGCTCTTCATCGGCGGCACGGGAAGACCGCGCATCACCATGGGCAGAACAAAGCGTAAGCGCAGTTCCGCCCCATAAGCATCGGCCAGCGCCTTGGCTCGATGGGCTGAGAGATAAGTATAAGGGCTGCGGAAGGACAGATACCAATGCAACACAGGCTGTTCACCAGGTTTCGCTTTGGCTGGTTTGAATTCCAAGTCTGGTGCCGGGAAAATCAGTTCGGCAGGTGCCCCCGAGACCTGTGCTCCAACCGCCCTCAAGCGAGTTTCGAGATAATGCAGGCGATCTATGCCCCAATACCACTCGCCACCATAATGCAGCATTGCGCCCATGAAATGGCCAAGGCGCGCACGTTCAGCGTCACCCTGCACGCAAGGATCGCTGGTCGCCGGAGTTGCTAGGGGCTCGATGGTGCCAGCCCACAGCGCCTTGCTGATGGACAGCGCACGCGGCCAGAAATCCTCGGCTCCCAAAGCTGCCGCAAATTGGGCTTGCGCTGCACGTACCGCCTCGGGTGCTGGCTGCACACCGTGATCCTCAAACGTAAAGCCTGACTTCCTCGCCAGCTGCGCACTGTCTTCCCGAGCATAGGCGATCAGGCGATCCCGCTCTGGTGCTGCCCAATCATCGGGAGCCCCAACCAGCCAGACGTGCAGGTCGACATCATAGCGGCTGCGAAATAGGTCCAAGGCTTGTAGTGCCAGATGGCCATAAGGATCATCGATCTGGTGAAAATAATCGACGCGGTGGCGCGCACCTTGGCGCTGGCGCTCTTTCTCAAACTTATCGCGGGCCGCGTCTTGGCGTTGTGAACTGGTGATGGCCTCAGCCACGCGCGAAACTACAAGCGTTTTCAGTGACATTGCTCGCCTCCCTTTTTGTTTCTCGTCAGCCTATGTTTTGGCGCACAGAATGTCAAAAAAAGGATGCCGCCTTACTCATCAATATCCGTCCCGATAGACCCTAAGCGGAAAACAGCTTAGGGAGAATAAGTTTCTTTTGCGCGAGGATTGATCATGCGGGTGTCGAAGCTGTTGGCCTTTTGCCTTTTAGGCAGTTCCGCCTGTGCGCAAGCACCGGGACCTCTTGCCCTTGAACTCGACCAAGCTTTTTCGACGCGGATCAGCGCCATAAGCCTGTCCTCCGAAAACATGACGGGGATAACAAGAACAGGCCCTGCTGAGTTAATTTATGCCCTGCGGCTCGACACCCAACGACAAACGCCGAGCGTGCCAGCAGAATTTGGCGGTCTCTCCTCCCTCTCGGTACAATCGATTAAAGGCGACACAGTGGTTTTTGACGCCTTGACGGACCAAGGCCACCTCGCCCGTTTCTCGGCACCCAATCCGCTAACTTGGGGCGCAGCAGCCGTGCCCGCAGCCAGCCAAGTTCACCTTACCACACTTACCGATGCGGCGGATAAGCCGTTACGGGGAGCCAATCAGGTCGATAGTGAAGGCCTCGCCGTCACTGACACGGGCTTCCTGATCAGCTTTGAACGTGACCATCGCCTCGTCGAACTCGTCAAGACAGGCGAAGGCTATCAAAGCCAAAAGGGCCCAAGCTTGTCGGGCTTTGACGGCCTTGAATCCAATGGCGGAATGGAAGCCTTGACCCGCTTGCCCAATGGCCAATTTTTGGCCGCCGCCGAATATGGCCCAGATCGGTTGGGCGATCCTGCTGCGAAGCTTAAAGCGCCCTATTGGATCTTTGATCAGGCCAGCAAAGCGGTGACCGCCCCGCTTGGTACCTTTGAAAACCAAGGCCGCTTTGGCATCACCGACATACGCGTGTTGGATCAGGATGTCTGGGTGCTCAAGCGTTCCTATGACCCCGCCACCAAGATCACTCTATCTCGATTGGAAGCATGCGACGTCTCAACCGTTCTGGCAGGCAAGCCAGTCTGTAATTTGAAACTCGCCCTCTCTCCGCCCTTTCCGATGGACAATTATGAGGGCCTGGCCATCATGAAAGACCCAGAAACCGGGGACAATCTCGTTTTCATCTTGTCAGACGATAATTTTTCTGCCGATCAAAGCACATACCTTCTCGCGTTTCGGTTAGGCACTTCCCGCCTCACCCGCGGCCTTAGCCCCGGAGCAAAGCCATGACTTCCATCAAGATCCGCCTCTTCGTCGCGACCTACCTTATGGCGACCCTTGCCCTATCTGCCTGCCAACCGGCCCCCACCAACACAGTGGCCACGGCTGGGATGGACAGCATGGATCACAGCCAAATGGATCATGGTCAAATGGATCAAGGGAACATGATGGGGTCAGCCGATGCGGCTGCTGCCGCAACGCCCTCGACCAAGGCCTTTCAAGCCGCCAATTCGACCATGCACCAGAAGATGGCCATCGCCTATTCAGGCGATGCCGACAAAGACTTCATCGCGGGCATGATCCCCCATCATGAAGGGGCTGTCGCCATGGCCCGCGTCGTCCTTGAGCATGGCAAAGACCCTGAAATCCGCAAGTTGGCCGAGGACATCATCGCCGCTCAAGATCGCGAAATCAGCCAGATGAAGGCGTGGCAAGCCAAGAATAATGCGCCATAGACGCGACCACCCCGACTGCCCAAGCGATGTTGAATCCAACGCCCATCTGGGCTACCGACACTTCTGCGCTGCACCCGTAGCTCAGCTGGATAGAGTGTTGCCCTCCGAAGGCAAAGGTCACAGGTTCGAATCCTGTCGGGTGCGCCATTTTTCATTGATAAAACAATATTTTAGAGATATCTATTTTTTGACGTACTCGTCATAATTTGTTTGGATACCACCTGGATACCACGTTTTCGGGCTCGAATCGGGTCGGGGGATTTTGTTTCTTTGTGTTTCGAAGCGTGGGGGAGCGTTACAAGAATCAAGCGCTTGAAACTGCGAACGTGTTTCTTGAAGTCGTTATTGGTAGCTTCCGAGATAAACACTTAAGCAATCACCGGCTTTTGACTTCCACCTATTCCAATGAAGCTCTTGAATCCCGACGCGTTGAAAGAACTAAGTCGGACCTCAGCACGCAAACGGCAACCAAAGCACGATCCAATTGACAATTGGCAGGCTTTTAAGAGCCGAGACAATCTAGACAGCCGAACTTTTACCCTAGGCGAACCTTCGAGATAGGCTGTGAGGAAGTATTTCCGCTCATGCCAAGACCGTTCCTGCCACTTAGCTGTCTTTGCGGAGCTTCGGGCACCGAGCTAAAATCCATGAAAGCGAACTATCTCAGATAATTGAAGTTGCCAAATGGACCCTTTCAATGGAAGGATCATGAAACGGTGACTAGAGCTTTTTCAGGCAAGGGTTCCCATTGTGACCAAACTCGACGTAGGTATTGCCTACATCCAATGGTTCAGCGGTTAAGAGGATGCTATTTTAGTGAAGCCGTTTTACGAACAGCCAATTTTAAACTCGCCTTACCACGTGCCATCGCGTCATCACGCCCTCGACGAACAAGGCCAGCCGCTCAACCTCCCTCCGATCCTTGGCCGACGCAGGTCTAAGCTCGCTACGCCAAGTGTACCCGGTAGCAAAAAGAAGCGCGGCGGGAAGCAATCGGAACTCGAATTTAATGATCGCTCTGATGGCACTGAACTGGATCCTACGCCGATCATTAATGAGATCAGGCAACATGTCGATTCGTGGCGCAATTTAACGAATCCGAATGATTGGGGAGTGACGCCAGTTACAGCGCGCTTGCTACAGCATTGGCGCAATCACAATTACGCCAATCAACGTCCCTTCTTCTGTCAAATCGAAGCCGTCGAGACCGCGATCTGGCTTACAGAAGTCGCTGCAAAGCGCGGCCAGTATGCCCGAATTTGGGCGCACGTCGACAAGGCCAATACCGACGCAAACCCAGATTTGATGCGCTTAGCTCTTAAAATGGCGACAGGGGCTGGCAAGACTACAGTCATGGCGATGCTGATCGCTTGGCAAGCCTTAAATTCTATTCGAAGTCCAAATAGCCACTTCAGTCGAGCATTCCTCATCATAACGCCTGGCATTACGATCAAGGATCGCTTGCGTGTTTTAATGCCGGAGGATGCTCAAAGCTATTACAAGGACCGAGAGCTTGTACCCGACGATATGCTGGCAGACCTCGGCAAAGCAAAGATCGTTATTACGAATTATCACGCGTTTAAACGGCGTGAGACCATGGAGGCATCAAAAGTCGGCAAGGCCTTATTACAAGGTCGGGATGATACGTTTACAACCGTTGAAACTGAAGGTGCGATGCTCAAGCGGGCATGCGGGGAATTGCTAAGTTTCAAGAATGTCATCGTCATTAATGACGAGGCCCATCATTGCTACCGCGAAAAGCCCAATAGCGAAGAAGACCTGGGCAGCGATGACAAAGAAGAAGCCAAACGTAACGCTGAAGCAGCTCGCCTTTGGATATCTGGAATTGAAGCGCTAAATCGTAAAGTTGGCGTGCGGCGTGTTATCGATTTGTCTGCCACCCCCTTCTTCTTGCGTGGGTCAGGCTACCCTGAAGGAACTTTGTTTCCGTGGACGATTTCTGATTTTTCGTTGATGGACGCTATTGAAAGCGGCATCGTCAAGCTTCCTCGCATTCCAGTCTCAGACAATTCAGTAAACGCTGAGGCCCCTGTTTACCGCAATCTATGGGATCATATTGGCAAGCGTTTGCCAAAGAAGGGCGCGGGCAAATCGGGCACGCTTGATCCGCTGTCGATCCCGGCTGAGTTACAGACAGCTCTCTATGCGCTCTACGGCCACTATGAAACCAAGTTTAAGGAATGGCAGGACGCCGGAATTGACGTGCCGCCGGTCTTTATCGTGGTCTGCAATAATACCGCTACCTCAAAGCTGGTGTTCGAATGGATATCTGGATTTGATCGCCCCAATGAAGATGGCGAAATGATCAATCGGCATAAAGGCCATTTAGAACTCTTCCAGAATTATGACGAAAACGGCCAGCGTCTATCGCGGTTCAACACGCTGCTAGTCGATTCTGAACAATTGGAATCCGGGGAAGCGCTGAAAGATGACTTCCGCGACATCGCTAAGGCCGAAATCGACCACTTCAAGAAAGAGTATATCGCACGCACGGGCGATCAGAAGGCAGCCGAGAAACTCACTGATACGGATCTACTGCGTGAGGTCATGAATACCGTTGGCCGCATGGGCAGGTTGGGTGAACAAGTCCGCTGCGTCGTTTCTGTCTCTATGTTGACGGAAGGATGGGATACCAACACGGTTACACACATCCTAGGCGTTCGCGCTTTTGGTACGCAATTATTGTGTGAGCAAGTTGTAGGACGCGGCCTCCGGCGTCTGAACTATGAACTGACACCGGAGGGCATTTTTGAGACCGAATACGCCGACATCATGGGCATTCCGTTTGACTTTGCGTCTGAGCCCGTCAAAGTCAAACAGGCCGCCCCTAAGAAACTAACGCGTGTTTCTGCACTCAAGGAGCGCGCAGAGTTAGAGATCAATTTCCCGCGTGTTCAGGGCTATCGAGTTGATCTGCCTGGAGAGCGCATTACCGCGAACTTCAGCGAGGACAGCCGTTACACACTTGATCCGGACAACGTGGGGCCCTGCAGGGTTCGAATGGAAGGTATTGTTGGCGAGGGTGCAGACCTAAACGCAGATGCTTTAGATAAAATCACCCGGCCAAGTGAGATTTCATTCCGTCTAACCAAATATCTGCTCAATAGCCGCTTTCGCGATCCTGACCAAGATTTGCCAGGCCATTTGTTTGGCCAAGTCCAGCCTATTGTGCGCCGTTGGCTCGATGAGGGTTGGCTCGAAGTCAAGGGCGGCGTGCCAAAGGCTGCGGTACTTTATCTGGAGTTGGCTGAGAAAGCTTGTGAGAGGATTTACCTAGCCTGCCAGCGCGCCATTGGCGGCGAGCACAGGATTAAGGCTATCCTAGACCCATATAACCCCAGTGGGTCTAGTCGTTTCGTTGCGTTCACTACGTCCAAGACGACCTATCTGACGCGAGCAGACAAATGCCATATCAGCCATGTTGTTTGCGACAGTGATTGGGAGGCACAGTTAGCCCAAGTGCTAGAAGGCCATCCAAAGATCATCTCCTATATCAAAAACCAAGGCTTGCAATTCGATGTTCCTTGGCGCGATGGGGCCGTCCCGCGGCGGTATGTGCCTGATTTCATTGTACGTGTGGATGATGAGAAGGAGGATCCACTTAATCTGATTTTGGAGGTGAAAGGCTTCAAGGGCGGGGATGCTCAGCTCAAGGCAGAGACGATGAATGCGCTTTGGGTGCCTGGGGTTAACAATCTGGGGACCTATGGGCGATGGGCATTTGCAGAGCTTCGTGATCCCTATGAAATGGAAGAAGCAGTGGCCGCAATTATTGCGAAGGCTACCGGGGAGAGTAAGCGATGAGATGTCCTCATTCTTTGACATCACAGTCTGTGATCTCAAACATCAAAGGCGCTTACAATGACTGAACTCACCAACGGCGAGCCTCCAGTCACGATCCTCCAAGTGCGTGGACTGTCTGTCATGCTGGATGCTGATGTCGCAGCACGATTTGGTGTTGAGACCGCACACATAAATCAAGCCGTGGCCCGCAATCCAGCCAAGTTTAGTGAAAATCATTGCTTCCAACTTAGCAACGAGGAATATGCCGCTTTGAGGTCACAGACTGTGATCTCAAACCCTGGGCGTGGCGGTCGGCGATATGCGCCGCGAGTTTTCACGATTAAGGGCGTCGCGCGCCTTGCAACGGTTCTCAATAGCGAGGCGGCCCTGCAAGCGACAGATATGATCATCGACACTTTTGTGGAAGTGCAGGGCCAGATCATTGCTGGGCAAAAGGTTTTCACAATCACCCAACCCTCCAAACTAAGCGGCGTTGACCCACTTGCCGCCAGCATACGCGTCAAGTTGACCCAAGCTGTGGACGCGTTGCTTGATACCGTCATAGATATCAAGCGCGGTCTGAATGTCCGCGAGACGGCGCAGGAAATGACGTCTGACGCGTTGGAGCATTTGCGCGAACTTTTGCGCACGAAAGGCTTGGAAAACGAGAAGATTGCCTCTGAGGTCACCAAGGCAATGGCCGAAGCCGAGCGAATTTATGCAGAAGCGCGCAAAATCAATGCCGAAGCGCAAGGCGTTGAGATCACAAACATCAAGCATCGTATCGAGGCGGTTCGCGAACTCAAAAAACTATATGACGAAACTGAACCTTCGGCCTTTATTGACATGATCGCCAGCCTTCAACCAACTGGTCCGCGCATCACAAGCATCCCACAGGAAGCCCCATAATGGCCCGCACCCCTACCCCGAAGTCGCCAAAATCTGTTGAGACGTTGAACCATAATGAGGCGACGCGGAAGAATATCGCTACGGCGGAGTTGCAAAACACCCTCGAGTGGATGGAAGAAAAGGACCCGCAAAAGCCCGCAATCTATCACCGTGCGCGGCCATTAGAGCAGGGACATTTTAGAGAGCGAGACATGGATCAGGACCCACAGATTATCTGGAACGGTATGACGCTGAACCTTTCGCCCAGCCAGATCAAAACTTTATCGGAGACCGGTCGACTGGAAATTGGTGATGCCCAGCTGACTTGGCGGGGCAAGGATGCCCAAGATTGGAGTGACTTGGTGGTGGCGGCACCGCCGCTTTATATCCAAGAAAAAATCCACCCTAAGGCGATCATTGACGACATCCAACGCACCCCCCGAGCAGAAGAGAAAGACCAAATTGATCTGTTTGCGGACTTTAATGGCATAGACCCAGAGGCGCGAACCGAGTTTTACCAGCATGACCAGCATTGGTCGAACCGCATGATTTTAGGCGACAGCTTGCAGGTTATGGCAAGCCTTGCCGAGCGGGAAAGCCTAAAGGGAAAGGTGCAATGCATCTATTTCGACCCACCCTATGGAATTAAGTTCAACTCAAATTGGCAAGTTTCCACTCTGTCACGCGATGTGAAAGACGGCAAACAAACCGATCTCACGCGTGAACCAGAACAAGTTAAAGCCTTCCGTGACACATGGAAGGACGGCATCCATTCCTACCTCACTTATCTGCGCGATCGCCTTACCGTCATGAAGGAATTACTGACGGAAAGTGGAAGCATATTCGTCCAAATTGGTGATGAGAACGTCCACCGTGTACGTGCCGTGATGGATGAAGTTTTTGGTGAGGGGAATCTGGTTAGCCAGATTGCTTTTCGAACTACCACCGGAAGAGCTGGAGAGTTTTTATCTTCCGCATCAAACTATCTGATATGGTTTGCAAAAAATCGTGAGCGTTGCAAGTATCGCACCCCTTACCAAGATAAGTCTGCTGGAAGTTCAACTGCGCAAGTTTATTCAATGGTTCGAGACAATGCAGGGTTGATGCGGCGCATGACGCTTGCAGAAAAAGAAGGCAAGTTAGATCAAGAGCAATTCAACGTCTTCCAAGCAGATAATTTAACATCACAATCAGGAGGTGAGACGACTATATTCTCATTCGCCGAACAAGGGTTAGTGGTTGCCGCACCGAAGAAGGGCGGTTGGAAAACCAACCTTGAAGGCATGAAAAGGCTCTCTAAAGCAAACCGAATTGCAACCGCGAAAAGCTCAATCCGATATGTCCGGATGTTGAATGATTTTCCTCTCATCCCAGTGTCAAATGTTTGGACAGACACTGGAACAGGAAACTTCACTGACGACAAAATCTATGTCGTTCAAACCGGCACAAAAGTCATTGAGCGTTGCATCCTGATGGCCACAGACCCCGGCGATCTTGTACTTGATCCCACCTGCGGCTCTGGAACCACGGCAACCGTGGCGGAGCAATGGGGGCGGCGTTGGATCACGATTGACACCTCGCGCGTTGCCTTGGCACTTGCCCGCACCCGCCTGATGAGTGCGCGCTATCCCTATTACCTAATGGCCGATAGCCCGGCAGGAAGGGCGAAAGAGCAAGAACTCTCCGGCAAGCCGCAACCCTTATCCAATGCCACGGGCGATATTCGTCAAGGCTTCGTCTATGACCGCGCGCCCCACGTAACACTAAAAAGTATCGCCAATAATACCGAGATCGACGACATCTGGGAAAAGTGGGAGGCAACGCTGGCCCCTCTGCGCGAACAAATAAGTGCGCATGTTTCAGCTTCGTCACCAAATGCAGGGGCCATGCTTGAAGAATATCAAATTCCCCACGATGCGCCAGCAGGTTGGCCGCCTGAAGCAAAGCGCCTGCTGCCAGATTTTTGGTCAGCACGCATCGCGCGGCAAAAGGAGATTGATGCCAGCATCGCCAAGCGCGCCGAGGTCGAGTTGCTTTATGATCGCCCCTATGAGGACAAGACCCGCGTAAGGGTGGCAGGGCCGTTCACGGTAGAAAGCCTTTCCCCTCACAGAGTAATCCCATCCGGAAGCGAACTTGCTGATGACCTTGAGGCCCGTGAAGGCAAACGCCGCCGTAGCTTGGCTAGTGCGCCCCCCACAGACTTTACCCAAGTGGTGCTCGAGAATCTTAAAACTCATGGCGTTCAACAAGGCGCTAAAGGCGATCGGATCGTGTTCACCAGCCTGACACCTTGGCCCGGCGAATATATCGGCGCAGTCGGGGAATTTGATGAAAATGGTACGACGCGCCGCGCAGGCATCTTTATTGGGCCTGAATTCGGCACGGTCTCTAGACCGGACTTGACTGCCGCCGCTCGCGAGGCATCTGACGTTCGGTTTGATGTGTTAATAGCTGTCGCTTTTGCGTTTGAGGCGCATGCAAGCGAGCTTGTAAAGCTCGGACCTCTGCCCGTTTTGAAAGCTAAAATGAACCCCGACATGCATATGGCGGGCGATCTTAAGAACACCGGCAAAGGCAATCTGTTTATCGTCTTTGGTGAGCCCGATATCGAACTACAGACCCTGCCAGATGATCAGATTTCAGTGAGAGTTTTGGGCGTCGATGTCTTCGACCCCAATACGGGCGATGTGCGGTCTGGTGACACTAAGACCATTGCTGCTTGGTTCATTGACACCGATTATGACGAAGAAAGCTTCTTCGTTCGCCAAGCCTATTTCCTCGGCGCAGGCGATCCCTACAAGTCGCTCAAAACCGCCCTGAAAGCCGAAATCGACGAGGCAGCATGGGCCACACTCTATCGCGACGTGTCCCGCCCGTTCGCGCGACCACGCTCTGGGCGGATTGCTGTGAAGGTCATCAATCACTTCGGCGATGAAGTGATGAAGGTGTTTGGGGTTTAGGGGGAGATTCGGATGCTGATAAACAACTATGGATTATTCTGGAGGCTAGATCAGGTCTTCTGGGGTTGGCAGAACAGGAATGGCCATCTCAATGGCCGGATTGCTAGCAGCCAAAGTAGTCCCCTTGTGGACTTTCGGGAACAACAAGGGGTCTATGTTCTTTATGATGATAGCTTTCAAATAGTATATGTGGGCCAAGCCGGCGCTGGGGAGAACCAACGTTTATTCGATCGGCTAAAGCAACATACGCGTGATCAGCTTGCTGAGCGTTGGTCTAGGTTTTCGTGGTTCGGGATTAGGCCAATAACAAAGGCAGGAAAACTGCGTGTTGAAAAAATGGCGGCGCACCCGCCCATCAGTGATGTTTTAGATCATATTGAGGCCATATTGATTACGGCAGCAGAACCAAAGCATAATCGACAAGGCGGTCGATTTGGGGAAGGGGTCCACCAGTATCTTCAGTATAGGGATGAACTCTTAGGACCTGACCTGGACACAATGGTTTATGAATTGTGGAAGGCGCGTCCGACTCTGAAGTGAATTATTGAGCGCCAGCAATTGAGCGACGACTGATTAGGTAGATTACGTCCCATTTGGTGGTGTAACACGCGGTGACAGCTAATCCCCCTGCGCAGCGCTCGTCACATAGCTGGCGGAGCGGGGGGATTGGCGGTTGGTCATTGATCATTCTGGTTTAG
>VYKV01000059.1_pt1 | contig 12640 bp, 9 predicted proteins | sample 5114461 | NCBI WGS metagenome assembly VYKV01 (sample SAMN12291816, study PRJNA351875) | freshwater metagenome | isolation source: freshwater lake | place: USA: Michigan, Gull Lake | collected 2011-07-05 | reverse complement strand
ATTGAACTGCTGAAACACCATGCCACAGGTCGCACGCCACTGACTAAGTGCTTTACCGCGCAACTCCGTCACCGGCTTGCCATGCCAGGTTATTGCGCCCTCATTCGTGTCGCAAAGACGATTAATCAATCGCAGAAGCGTGGACTTACCAGCCCCGGAACGGCCAATAATGCCAACCATCGAGCCAGCAGGGATTTGTAAGGATACATCCTGCACCGCATGGGTTGAACCAAAGTGCTTTGTCACCGACTTAAGTTCCAGCACGTATGCCTCCTATTGTTGAAGTGAGGCTAAAGCTAGCTCGTGAAACCTATGTGACGGTCGGGCCCGACTCGTACGATTAGGGTGCTGATTTGTCGGGAGCACCGGTGATTCCTCAGCCGTGCACCAATTTCGAGCGGATGTTCTCCGAGACATAGTCGAGCGCCATGACGCAGAGCACATAGGCAATGACGATCCAGGCAACTTGATCAAAAGCAAAGATGCGGATCCGCTCTTCCAGTTCAAACCCGATGCCGCCCGCGCCTACAATACCCAAGATGGCAGCGTTGCGGAAATTGGACTCCAACATATAGAGCGACTGGCTGGCCATCACCGGCAAAACCTCAGGCAAAAGGCCAAAGCGAATAGCGGCTCGGCGTTGCCCCCCTGTCGCCCGAATACCTTCTTGTGGGCGCGGGTCACTATTCTCAATTGCCTCGGCATAGAGTTTAGCGATGCGCGGGATATCGGTAAGCGCTAGCGCGATGACACCGCCAAAAGGTCCAAGCCCAAAAGCGACGATGAGAATAAGCGCCCAGACCAGGGCGGGAATGGCGCGAAACACGTCAAAGCTGCGCCGGATGAGGAAGTGCAAGACCGAGTTCGAAACAAAGGTCTTAGCCCCCAACAATCCTAAAGGTATGGCACCGAGAACTCCCAAAAAGGTCCCCGTGACTGCCATGGCAAACGTCGCAGCCAAGGCTTGCAAGATCCGGATTTCCCCGCCTGCCGCGTTTGGCGGAAACATGCCCCCCATGAAGTCAGCCAGTTTTGAGAGGCCCTTGGCAAAAGCAGCCGGCGTCATATCGACCCCGATACACAGGGCGATAAACACGGTGCTCAATCCGACCCACAGGGCAAGGCGGCGTGCGTGGACAGTCAATGGTGTGTCCACCAGATGCGGCGCGATTGCGCGCGCCGCCTGCATTTCTTGGGCCGTAACGTGGTGCGGGGCGGCAAGGGCAGCGCTGGTCGTCATGCCGTCGCCTCCAAGCCGATCAAACGGTGGCGGATTGCTTCAGACACGAGGTCGATTAGGATAATCAGACCGATGATCAGGATCAAAAGGGCAAAATAGGTATCAAATTCGGTATAGGTAATCGCGCGCGACAATTCGATCCCGATGCCGCCAGCCCCGACCACGCCTAAGGCTGCGGCACCGCCGACATTAATCTCTAAGCGCAACAGCCCGTAGGACGCATAATGGGGCAAGACCTGCGGCAGCACACCAAAGCGCACCTGTGCCCACCAAGAGCCACCAACCGCCTTTACCGCCTCAACCGGTCGCATATCGACCGCTTCATTGGCTTCGGAATAGAGTTTTCCGAGACTTGCCATGGTCCCCAAGGCAATGGCAATCACACCGGGCAATGGGCCTACGCCAAAGGCTGCAACCAAGATTAGCGCCACAATCAAATCTGGCAGTGTACGGATGACTTCCAGCGTGCGGCGGGTCAGCCAGTAAATGTAGGGCGAAGGCGAGAGGTTTTTTGAGGCCAAGAGTGAGGCCCAAAATCCACCGAAGATACCAAACAAGGTCGCAACGATGGCGATCTGAACCGTCTCCCACAACAAGTCCAGCCACGTTGGCATGTCATAGAACCATGAGGAGAGTGAGCCAGCCGTCGCACGATCCTCAAACAGCGCCTCTGGCTTGAGATCGGGGAACATAATGTCGAGGAGATTAGCAATTCGCCCCCAGGGGTCGCTGCCTTGGCTGCCAGAAAAGAACCCACTGACATGAAAGCATACGGCGATCAGCGCACTGAAGCCAATTAAAACGACCACTTGCTGGGCACGCTGGCGCAGCAGGGTCACCCGCCGCTGCGCTTCAAATTCCCGAATTATTTCGGACTTTAGGGCATCCTGTTGTTGCACCTTAACGGGCACCCTTTTGCATGGCAGTGGCCTCAGTCGGGTCTAGGGTAATGCCACCGCCAAGTTTGGCGGCCAAAAAAGTCATGGCTTCAGGGAGTTCTTGGTGCAGCGGCAGATGGATACCGACCACTTGATAACGATCTGCCTCCGGCAAATCATTTCGGACGACTAGGCCTGCCAATGCCGTCGGGCGCCCACGCCACGCTTCGACCACATCGCCACACACAACTACTTTGGGGTCATCACCACGGCAGAGTCTTTGGCGTGCACCTGCCGTGATAATCAGCGCATCGCCCTGCCCGGCGCGCAATGCCGCAAGGCCTGCCTGCTCGTCTGCGACAAAGATCTCTGGCTTAAAGCTTTTGGTATCCGCGCCAAAATCGGCCAAGCCTTGTAAGGGCACGCTGTGGCTTGCGGCCAGTTTGGAAATGAAGATCGGTCGACTGCCCGCAAGCTTGACTGGCGTATCGCGGCCTGAAGTTTTAAGCGTCAAGGCGACGGCGAGAACACGGCCCGTTATGGCATCCGCCCTCGGAGCTAAAATTGGCCGGGCGATTTTGCTGACTGGTTCAAAAGATGGTTGATCCAAAACAGCCAAATCCAATTGGCCATCCTGTAAGGCTGTGGCCACTGCTTTGCCGTCTTCATAGCCACACAGAACAACGGGTTTGCCCAATCGGCCTTCAAGATGTTTGCGGTAAGCCGCTGCTGCCGCGTCACTTGGTGTGGCGGAGCAGCCGGACTCAGCTAGGCCCGCGATGCCGATTCGAAAGCCTGCCGGGGGTGTCTGTGCTGTCGCGGGCTGCATCAAGGCCAACAGAATTAGGGTGATACCAAAAGCGCGGATCATGGCTTTGTACTCCCATTGTTTGGCTTCTGGGCTGGCGCGGCACGGCGCTCTGCGATCTCCGCGCGACGCATGTCGACCACAGCCTGATAATCAGCAGGGGTCATGGGTTGCAGGTCAGACCCCTCAAGCAGGCCGATATCCACCCATAATTGCGGATCCTCATAGGCGAGCGCTGCCATCGCTCCGCGGGTGACGTCTTGGAACGCTTGCGGGCGATCTGTGCGGATCACATCGGGGGAGTTGGGCATCGGACCCGCCGTCCAGACGATCCGATATTCAGACGCCTTTACAGCACCACGCCGCGCCAAGGTGTAGAGTGAGCCCGAGGTAAAACCGGTCTCTGGCGTGCCGCCACTTGCCACCATGAACACCGCATCAAACTGACCATTGGCCAAAGCTAAAACGCCTTGGGTGTGTCCACCGCTCATGGCGGTTTTGCCAAAGAATGTATCGGGATCATGACCTTCTTTGCGCATTGCCCAACGGGGGAACAAATAGCCTGACGTTGAATTGAAATCCACATAACCCAAGGACTTGCCCCGCAAATCCTCCAAGGTGCGATAAGGGCTGTCTGCCCGAACAACGAGTGCGGAATAATAACCTGTAACCCCTTCAGCCGAGCGCAAGGCCAGAAAGGGGGTTACCTTCTCACCCATTTGCTCACGCGCATTCGCATAAGCAGCACCACCCATTTGGGCAATCTCGAGTTGGCCCGAAGCCATCGCTTGAATGATGCCATTATAGTCTGCCGCTTGGAAGACTTCGACCTTTAACCCGGTGATGCGGTTGAGGTATTTTTGATAGGCCGTCCACCGCGCCAAAGTGGTTGGGCTATCCTCACCCGCCGTCGCGCCAATCCGCAATTGGCCGACTTCTTTCTGCCAGCCTGTCAGCTCAGTATCTGGCTTGTCAGAGCCACAGGCAGAAAGCGCTGAAAGGAAAAGCACGACGCAAAGCGACTTGAGCCAGGTTGATTTTTGCACCTGCTTTACCCCCACTATCTTTAGACCTTTCATGCCTGAAAATCATGTCAGTGGCGCGACGGAAAGAAACAATCCCCAGCCAACCTACAGCCGATTTGTGGGGCATTGGCGGCCCCTGTTTCGTGCGATCATCAAAAACAAAGGGCCTGCCGGATCAAACCAGCAGGCCCTAAACTTTTAGATCAGGTCGTCAAGCGCCCCAGAAGGGCGGCTTGATTAGAAGTTGACCCGTACACCCAACAAATAGCGTGGGCCATACTTCTCCCACTCCAACCGCGAGGTACCAACAATACGTGGATCACCGTACCGAATGCCGGCTTCGTCCAAGACGTTGGTCGCATCAAAGGTTACAGTCAGGTTTTTGTTGATCTCATAACGGATCGAGATGTCGAGCTCGGCATCATCATCCCAATAATTGTCGCCAACCCCATCTGGTACGCTGACGCCATTGACGATCAAGTACGTGCCAATGCCATTCTGCCATGCCTTACGGAACTGATAGGCAGCACGAGCGGAAAGGCCATACTTCTCATAAACCAAGCTGAGATTGTAGAGGAAGTCCGAAGCCCCAGGCAGGCCCGTTTTGCGTTCAGGATGGGTTGAGGTGCGAACGCCATTCACAATGGCAAAGGTCTCTGGAACGGTTACTTCAGATTCAGTCCACGTCGCAGTCGCCCGAACACCGAAGCCACCTAGCCACTCTGGTGCCTTGATCGCCTCAACAAATGGCTCGGCGAATTGATTGTAGGTAAGCTCAAAGCCGGTGACTTGGCCATCGCCAGCGTTTTGCACGGACGAGAAGGCATAAGTCGAACGTTCGAAGCCCGGTGCATCAAGGGTAGTAATGCCAAACGGTTCGATTTGTGTGAACAACACATCCGACAATTGCTTGTGGAACACACCAGCCGAGAAATAGCCTTGTGGTTGGATGTACCATTCCACATAGGCATCCACGCCAACGGCACGTTCGGGCTGAGCGTTCGGATTGCCGCCCGAAATGGTCTTAGCCGCATCATTGATCGAGAAGTTTGGACGAATGGTCGTAAACTCTGGGCGTGCTGCCCCGGTTGTCAGACCGATCCGAACCTTTACATCGTCGCGGACATCCCAATTCAGATGCGCGCTTGGATAGAAGATCACGTCATCAGATGAGACTTCTGTGAGCCCAAAGACGCCGCCAATCGTGTTGAAGGATTGACCTGTATTGGTCGTCTGCTCGCCACGAAGACCGACAACCAAATTACCCCAGTCGAAGTTAAATGTTGCCATGCTGTAGGCCGCAAGGATTTCTTCCGTCACATTGAAGTAATTGTCAGTTTGATCGATTGGCCGCGCAATGCCAGCCTTGATCAAATCCTGCATGTAAGCTTCAAGTCTCGCTTCGGAGTGATAACGGAAGTTATAGCCAAGCGTCATTTCGCCCAAGAATGGCCGATCTAGTGCAAAGTCGGCATAGGTTGGCGAAGGACGACCAGCTGCGAGAATTTGAGCATTCGTCGCGGTCCAAACACTGGAGCGGGTCTTTTTGGAACGAGTTGTGTAAGCGAAGCCAGCCTTGAAGTTTGTTTCAAGCCCGAAGACTTCAAAGTCCTTCTTTGCGTCAAAGCGCCCGGTAAAGGCTTGCGTGAAATCGCCGGCACCCGAACGGTAAGAAATATTGTTAAAGTCGAGCGGGAATGCCTCGATGCTGAGCTGACGTGGACCACGTGAGCGAACACCTGTCACAGGGTCAACAATCGTGGTGTAGAGGCGCACGGTGTTGAACTCAGGATTGGTGAAATCATACTCGACAGTTGGGCGCAGGCGCGGATCAGCAGAGCTGGTGAAGTTTGGAAGCGCACCCGCGTCAAAACCATCTTCAGCCTCGGTGAAATTCAAGCGCCAAGCCATATCCCAGCCAAATCGCTTATGGTCGCCACCGAGTGTGCCGGTTGAGATATATTCTTTGGTGTGCAGGGAGTTAAAGTTGCCAGTGATCTGCGTCCCGTAAACAGTGCCCTTGGTGGGCGTGTTGCCGTTGCAGATGTCATAGGCACCCGTGCCGGTGATTGGCGCAGCGACGGCTGGGCAAGCGCCTGTTACGTTGGTTGCACCATTGTCGAAACGGAAGATATAGTTGTTACGCAACTCATCGTCGGTGTACTGAGTATAGACCACTTGGGCAAAAAGCTTGTCCATGTCATTTGGACGCCAGTCGCCGCGAAGGCTGCCCGAGACGTTGCCACGCGTCAGGCGATAAGGCTTGTTTTCATATTCACGCGCCCAAGAACGCGTTTCCGAACCCGGCCGCCGGTCGGGAGAGCCTGAAAAACAAGCTGTTGGTACTGGCGTGATGGTCGAGCAGAGTGTGGACACACCAGCGACCGTCGTACGAGCCGTGCTGAGAACACCACCAGGCCGTAGCATTGGGTCAGTCTCGAAGTTATCGGTGATCATCCGGCGCTTGTAATAGGACGCCTGCGCCAGCAAGCCTACTTTGTCGTCCATGAAGCGGTCAGACACGACGATCGAGGCGTCAACCTCTTCCCCACCGCCATATTCAACCAAGCCGAGCTGCACGCCACCGGTGATTTTCCGACCCTTATAGTCAAACGCTGAACGGGTCTTGATATCGACATTGCCTGCAACGGTGTCGCCCGGCATGTCAGCCGTGATTGCCTTGCTCACCACAACTTGGCTGGCAAGTGCACTTGGGATGTTATCAAACCGGGTTGCCCGGCCTTCGGGGCTGACGACGTTCAAGCCATCGAAAGACACGGTTACGTAACGGTTTGGCAGACCGCGCAAGTTGATATAGCGCGCTTGGCCTTGGTCGCGCTGAACGCCAACGCCGGGCAAGCGTCCTACTGCGTAGGCAATGTTTTGGTCAGATAGGCGACCGGCTTCGTCAGCTGACAAAACCGAAACCAGCGATGGCGAGGCGCGCTGAACCAAAAGGGCTGCACGATCGGATTCCGCAATCGGGCGAGAGGCGCGAACGACGATGGTTTCAGCTTCTGTGGCTTCTGCTGGTGCAGGCGTGGTGGTAGCCGCTGTTTGAGCTGTCGCTGTGGTCGCTGCAAGTAATGCAAACGAGCCAACTGCGCCCATGAGGGCAGCACGTGTAAACTTAGTGGTCATTGGAATCCCCTTTCGCAGGTGCAACACACCTGTTCCGGGGGCCGCGATACTGTTTGAAGGTGACAGATCGAAGTCTATTAGGATTCAGTTTTGTGAAATAATGCTCACACTTCTGTGAATACCTAGGCCGAGATCCGGCGCTCTGCTTTTGGCGCCGCGATTTCAATCACTATTGGATTTGTACACTCTTCTAGGTCGCTTGCTGGATTTGTCTGAGATAAAAGCTGCGTAGCTTGTCTATCTAAATGTCATTTCCAAAAGAATCTGCAACTTTCATGACCGAGTTCACCACCACCCAACCCGGCCTCCGCGTCCTCGTGATCGGCACCAGTGGCTCTGGCAAGTCGACCTTTGCTGAAAAGCTGGCGGGCGAGGCAGGGATCGCACATCTGGAACTTGACCTGATCAATTGGCGGCCGGGCTGGTACAGTCGTGCAGCGGAGGAGCCTGAGGCCTTTTTGGCCGATGTGGATCAAGCCACTTCTCAAAGAGATTGGGTGTTGGCCGGCAATTATTCGGTTACGCGCCCTATAGTATTGCCCCGCGTCACGCATTTAGTCTGGATGGATTTGCCGTTGTGGCTGGTGATGGCGCAAGTGATCCCGCGCTCCATCCGCCGGGCGGCAGCAAAGGATCGGGACGTGTTCGACGGCTGTCGTGAAGATTGGCCGCGTCTCATCCGTGCCGACCATCCAATCCGCTGGGCCTTATCCACCCATTATAGTCGCCGACACAAATATGTCGCCGCCGCGGAAAAAATCACCGCCCAAGGTGGGCAGGTCCTGCGCTGCACTACCCGCTATGAAATCGACCAAGCCCGTCAGTCCTTGGTTGCCTTTACGCGCGTACGCTCTGCCGCTTGAGCTAAGAGGATCAGGGCTGATAAGGCACCCGAACCCTCGCGATCACTTTGCTGGGCGTTGGCTTGGCCCGTAGAGCGCGCAAGTGTTAGGTCTAAGCGTGGACAATGGACAGCCGCAGTGCCCCAATAGCCCCCATGGCCCCAACACAGTTCCCCATGCAGTTTTGTCGGGTATAGGCCAAGGCCGTATCCCTCACCTTTTGGATCTGGGCCAGCCGTTTGCATCAACAGGCGGGTTGCCACGGGATTGGCAAACACGTCGCCCAGCACAATTGCGCGCGTGGCACGGCCCAGATCATCCATACTCATCACAAGGCCACCACCGCCATATTGATCGTAGGACACATCAATGTCGGAATCTTTGATCGCACCGCGGTATTGCGCGGCCCGGCGCGTGCCGGCAGGCTCTGGCTCCATCGCTTCCCAATAGGTTTCATCCGCACCAATCTTTGGCCAAGCCAACATCTTGCGCGCCGCCACACCAATCGTCGGCGATCCTGTTGCTTGTTTGATGATGTCTGCTGCGATCAAATAATTGGTATCGGCATAATTAAAATTCTCACCCACCACGTCCTTGCGGCCGAAAGTTACGGCAAACCAGATCTCGTTCTCTGCGGTCCAATGCGCTGATACCCCGTAAGCGTTGGGCACCAATGCCAAGACTTCAAACAAGGGCACTTGAAAATAATCGGTGATGCCTGACGTGTGGTTCAGAAGTTGGCGCATGCTGATGGTATCGATCTGATAGCCATTCTTCTCCATCATCGCCTTGACCGCAGGCGACAGTGCTGGGCCAATCGGGCCATCCAATTGCACCTTTCCCGCCTCTACCAACTGCAGGGCCATGGCGGCGACGAAGGTCTTGGTGTTGGATGCTACCCGCACGTCATCGTTTGAACGCAGGTCATCGCCGGATGCAAAAGCCCGATCTAGGCCAAGACTAGGTGCACGGACATAAAGCAACTGACCCGGACTATTGGCATTGGCCTTTGTCTCGCGATTGAGTTCGCCTTGAATAGACGAGGCAAGGTCCAAGCCCTGATCTCCAAGCTTCCACATCACGTCCGTCCAGCCGGCGCGCTGATTGCCCTGCCAACTCGACCAACCAATCGCCAAGGCCAAAGCAAGCGCGACGGCCAAAAGGCCGCGAAGCGCATAGGTTCCAAGCCGTCCCATAATCAGTCCTTCCTTGTCGGCTGTTGGTTAAGCGCAAGGGGCCTTTGGGGCCCGCCACATCTTTTGCAGCAACGGTGCCTTTTGGTCGGCCCGATCGTTGCCACAAGGGAAGTAGCCCTGCGACTCAAACCCATGAGATCGGTAGAAGCCCTCATTAACGGGATTGGAATTCTCTAAATAAACCGCTGTTCCGGTTCGATCACATTCTGCCAAGACCGGGGCAAACAAGGCCTTGCCGAGGCCTTTACCGCGATTGGCAAGCCGAGTGCCCAACGTAAACAGATAAAGATGCGGCTCTTTGGGGTGATGGGCTTGCATGCGGCCCCCCGCATCTAAAGCACGGCCGATGGCACCAGGGGAGCCTGTCGCAATCAAGGCCCAAGCGAGCTGCGCGGTTGCTGACAGAGAGATTTCTGATGGCGCGCCCCAGGGCAGCCACATCGCCGCCCCACCATCCCCAATCAGATGGCAAAAGCCGTGCTTAAGATAATGCGTCCGCGCCAAAATTGGAAAGACGGCATCTAAGGTTTCTGGCGTGCCAAAGATCCAACGATTGACCGGGTCCTCATGAAAGGCTTCCGCTGTGATTGCGCCTAATTGCCGCCAATCAGCGGGCCCTGCCCGCGTCATGCCGCCTGGTAGTTCTAAGTCCATCGCGTTTTCCTGCCCGTCGTTTTCTCAACACTCAGGCCCGACTAGAGGTTCAAGTCAACATTCAACGACATTGACTGCGAGGCCACCTAGACTGGTCTCCTTGTATTTTGACGACATATCTAGCCCCGTTTGCCGCATGGTCTCAATCACTTGGTCTAACGTGACGCGCGCGGGTTGGTCAGTCTGAAGTGCTAATCGGGCGGCATTGGCGGCTTTTACGGCTGCAAGCGCATTGCGTTCGATACACGGGATCTGCACCAGCCCGCCGACTGGATCACAGGTCAGACCCAGATTATGCTCCATCCCGATTTCAGCTGCATTGGCCACTTGCGATGGACTGCCGCCCCAGACAGCCGCGAGCCCGCCGGCCGCCATTGAGCAAGCCACCCCCACTTCGCCCTGACAGCCCATTTCTGCGCCAGAAATGGACGCCCTTTGCTTGTAGAGAATGCCAATGGCCGCTGCCGTCAAAAGATAGGTGTGGACTGTCGACGGCGGGGCCTTCGCATCGAGTAAGTAAAAGCGCAAGATCGCTGGAATAATCCCCGCCGCGCCATTGGTTGGGGCCGTCACCACCCGGCCACCCGCGGCGTTTTCTTCATTCACCGCCATGGCATAGACATTGAGCCAGTCGAATAAGGCCTCCCGCTCATTCGACAGCGGCGAGCCTGACAGTTTTTCATAAAGGTCTGGTGCTCGGCGGCGCACCTGCAGGCCCCCCGGCAAGATGCCCTTTTGCACCAAGCCGCGCGCAATGCAGGCCGCCATAGCTTCGGCAATCACCTCTAAGGCGGATAAAGTCTCGTTACGGGCGCGCTTGCAATCTTCACAAGCAAGCAGAACCTCCGCCACCGATAGGCCATGTGCTTGGCACAAATCCAAGAGCTGTGCCGAAGAGGTAAAAGCAAACGGTCCTTCTGGCCCACCCCCTACGAGATCATTTTCCAAAGGGGTCTCTAACTGCCGTTGGCTAGCAATGAAGCCACCGCCGGTGGAGTAATAGGTTTGATCGGCCAGCACGCAACCCGCTGCATCAACGGCTTTCAATGTCATGCCATTTGGATGCAGTTTTGGCGGCGTTTCATAGTCAAAGATCAAATCCCACGCAGGATCAAACGCAATGGTTTGGCCCGATTGGAGACGCAATGCAGATGTCACCAACAAATTCTTGAGGGCCGCTTCGGCTTCCTCTGGGTCGGTCGTTTCGGGCTTGAAGCCCAGAAGCCCCAGATAAACCGCTTCCGGTGTCCGGTGTCCGGCACCTGTAAAAGCGAGCGAACCTTGCAAAGAAACCGATAGTCGCGCGACACGGGCCAATAGCCCTGCCCGAGCTAGATCGGCCATAAAGCGAGCGGCGATCCGCATAGGCCCGACGGTATGCGAACTCGAAGGGCCGATGCCGATGCGGAAAATATCTAACGCAGAAATCCTCTCTTGGGCCCTTTTTCATATCCTAATTTGCCAGCCTGACATATGAACTAAACCAAGCCTGCGTGCCAAGCGGCTTTGCCCCCTGCAACGCGCCTGCCGCTGCCCCTTGCAGGCCCGGCACCCGTCCGCTATGAACCCGCCTTCCTGACGGACCGCTCCTCCAAGCAGTCTGAACGCCGTAACGGCGGGCGCGTAGCTCAGCGGGAGAGCACTACGTTGACATCGTAGGGGTCACAGGTTCAATCCCTGTCGCGCCCACCATTAAATCAAACACTTATTTGATTTTTTACTCTGCATACGGAGCAATTTTGGTTTTAGGTCCGTGTAAAACAGACAAATTACGCCAATCTGTAGCTACTTGGGGATAGATTTCCGACCCGCGCCGATACGGAAGTCTCATCGCCATTTGTGGAGGATTGCCCCAGTTTAGGGGTCGGCACTCCGCATTTCCATCTAAGTTACATTGAGTAATCCACATGGGCTGGCACCGAGAACAGTAAGCCACGGCAGTTTACTTCAGCTCGCCCAAACGCAGCAGAAAGGAGTCTAGGCTTCGTTTGGATAAGCTGCCTTGCTCCAGAATGTAGCCTTGCTACGCGCGCTGAGATGCAAGAGCTTGGTTGCCTGCCAATCTGGGACAAAGATATGCCTACTCGCTTGGGATCGGTCATGAGCAATTTGGCGTTCTTCAGTTAAATGAGCCCAAGCGGGCTAAACACGACGCGATATCGAACAAGTCAGACCTTCCAAATCAGCATTGTTTTCCCGATCAGGAAATCATCGTCGCGCTAGCCAAAAAGCCACCCAAAAATGTCACGTTCAGGAGGCGCAAGCGACGACTTAAAACGGCTTACATGCCACGACACACTGCAAGTTATTGCCCCTTCATCATGACTTGCAAAAACATCAATCAAAACATCATGCTGAAGGCATAGGCTCGAGGTGCCCGCGACCTAACAGAGCCGCCAGCTCCAGAAGTGACCTGTGAAGCGTTATTCAGGCCATCGGGCATCACTTTCCTTGTCGATTCGATAAAGGCGGCCATACGGGCCGCATCGCCGTCCTTGAATACGCTTTCGGAAGGGGGAATGATGTCGCCAGTATCCCAACGCCAGTTGAAAGCGCATTCAGCGTTGGCGACAATACAAACATCAGCAGCATCGAGCACGATAGCGTCATGCCGGTCGTTTAGGAGCTCGGCATGAATTGGGTCTGCTTTGCGTCCAGGGTGGACGATTAGGGAGGGTTGGCGGTTGCTTGGAAGCGGACATTCAATTTGCTAGGAATCTGGTTCCAGCGATCGTGTCCCATGGCGTGGTGTAACAGCGGCGTCATGATGTAGCCGGTTTAGGGCTGAGTTGATCATGTTCAGGGGACTGCGCTGAGCATGACGATGGGATCATTGCTTAAAGGTGCGAGAGTTTC
>VYKV01000282.1_pt1 | contig 12860 bp, 10 predicted proteins | sample 5114461 | NCBI WGS metagenome assembly VYKV01 (sample SAMN12291816, study PRJNA351875) | freshwater metagenome | isolation source: freshwater lake | place: USA: Michigan, Gull Lake | collected 2011-07-05 | reverse complement strand
AGATAGGCTTTTAGTGGCTTGGGAACAAGCTTTATCAATTTATTCATAATAAATATTGGCAGGAGATTAAAGATTACTTATTGTGACTAACCGTTTTGGTTAGAGAAAGATAAACTTGAGAATCTTCGGTCAAATTTATTGACTCAAAATCCGCTGTACTTAATTTAAATGAAACAGCCCTAGGGGAATCGGGGGTCGGAGCCTCGTCTTGGTCCGCCGATAAAAAACGAGCAAAGAAGGGGATTGCTTTACTTTGTTCGCTATTAGGATAATTCATGGTCATTCCTAGTTTTGAGTGGCAGCTTTTTCAAGATAGCTGCAATTACCCTGTGATAGTAACATATATTGCCGTCTTACTCAAGTCAAATACTCACCTTACCCGCACTTTCATGGGTGACACTTATAGCGGTATTCAGAGTCATGAGGTACGACGATTTTCTTCCCTGTCCCCCGCTCCCCATTCCTAATTCAAAAGCGATAACTTCTGTCCCTCACCAGATATGATAATATAGATTGATGGTTATAGGTTAATTGATAAAAACTTTTTTTACCATTAAATTGGGCTGTTAGTTGAACCTCTAAGGGAAATTTATCGGTATCTAAGCAAAAAGCTGTGGCTCCTTTTTTTCTATCGCCTCAGCCACGCGGTCAATATCTAGTGCCTTAACAGGAGTTTGGCAAGCATTGCTATAACCCACTTCTCACTTCCCACTTCCCGCTCTACTAAGCCAAATCGTGTTAAACTAATGTAGTTTTTTGCCGAAAGAGTTAAGTGAGTTTAAAAATGGATAAAAATGAATGGATTGCTAGATTCGATGATTTAATTTGTAGTCCTTCGATTCGAGAGTTTTATGGTGAAAGAGAGTTTTTTAATGTCGGTTATTGGCTCTCCCATACCCAAGATCAACAGGAAGCATCCTCTACTCTGATGGAGAAACTTTTAGAATTTATTCCCAACAAACAGGGAACAATTCTTGACGTTGGCTGTGGTTTAGGAGCAACTACTCATTATCTTCTCAAATATTACCCATTGACAGCAATTGTAGGCATTAACATTTCTCCGACACAAATTGCCAGAAGTCTCTTGAATTTTCCCGAGGGTAAATTTCTGTTAATGGACGCAGTAGAGATGGACTTTGCCGATGATTCTTTTGAGCAAATTATTTGTGTAGAAGCGGCTTTTTATTTTAATACTAGACAGCAATTCCTACAAGAAGCTTGGCGAGTATTAAAGCCGGGGGGAACCTTAATTCTCTCAGATCTGAGTTTTGCCACAACAGAACTTTTAGGGGATTGGACAGTTCCCCAAGCAAACAGGGTCAAAGATATTGCAGAGTATCAAAATCTTTATCAACAGGCAGGGTTTAAAGATGTTCAATTTGTCGAGGTGACGGAGGAGTGCTGGTTCAGACATTTTCGCTATCTTAAGTCTTGGTTAACAGAGGAATTGCAATCAGGAAAATTAGACGAAGAAACCTATAATTTAAACATTAAGCCTCTGGATAATTTGCTAAGTTCCTCGTCCATAACTTATTGGTTAGTTGCTGCCCAAAAGCCAGTCAATATGCTGTAATAGCTGTAAGTTTTTCTGAAATTTTTGGAGACAAAAAAATGTTTGATTCCTTATCGGGTAAAAAAGTCGTTATTATTGGTGCAAGCTCCGGGATTGACCTAGCGATTGCCGAAAAATTGCTCTCCCTGGGGGCAAAAGTGGTGCTTTCCCATGCTTCTCAAGAGAAATTAGCTGCGGCTGTTGCCCTAATTTCCGGGGAGATTGAAGCCAAAACTGTTAATTTTTTAGAAGAAGATTCTGTTAATGCCTTTTTTGCAGAAATTGGCAACTTTGACCATTTAGTAGTAACCTCTCTGGGAGACAGAAATATGCCGCGAGCCTTATTAACTGAAATGACCACAGAAACGGCCCAGGGAGGTATGGATAAATTCTGGGCCACCTTTTTAGCAGTGCGTGGCTCCCTGAAAACTTTGGCCAAGGACGGTTCTATTACCCTGACATCAAGCGTCACTATCTTCAAATATTCCAAAATGGGCGGAATTTCCGTCATAGCCGCCGCTAATAGTGCCGTAGCAGTATTTGGACGCGCCCTCGCCCTAGAACTCGCTCCTGTTCGCGTTAACGTTGTTGCCCCCGGATTAATAGAAGATACAAGTATCTGGAGCAGTCAAAGTGATTCGGAACGCTCCGACCTGAGCAAATGGGCGGTTTCTGCTCTACCTGTCGAACATTTAGGGCAACCCGAAGAAGTCGCCCTAGCAGTATTGAGTTTGATTATCAACCCCTATATGACAGGTGTGGTTTTACCCGTGGACGGTGGAGTTACTCTTTAATCCCTAACGGGATTTCGACCCTCAACCCGGGAACGTGATGCTAAATCCCGTTTAAAAGGTCTAGGGGGGAGTGGGAAGTGGGTTTTTAAAGTTGCATTAAGGGTTAATCGTAGTACGCAAGTTCTATAGTATGCGATCGCTGTTTTGGGTATCGTACCTATACCCTACTGAATTTTACTTATTAATCCACTTTTCGACTGCAAACACAAAAATCAGTCCATATCTTGACTGTAAAAACGGTATATTAATTTTATATGGGCTATTGACAAGCCTAAAAGCTTTCTTTAAACTAGATTCAGTACATAAACAAAAATTCCGATAAGTACCTATTGCAGTAGGACTTCTCGGACGTTTGTATGTACTTAATTGTTTTTGGACATTTTTTCAAGGTTAATTATGACTCAGATCACATCGGCTGTCAATGACGACGGCTACCGTTCCAGTGCTGACCTCGTACACTGTCAAAGACAAGATGAAGCGCAGACTTTAGCTTTCGCTGATTCGGCCACATCGGGAGCGAGAGTTTTTATTTGTCATGTTTACGAACAGGGGGGAAGAACTCATCTAGTTTTTTCTCTACCTTGTAGTCTGCTGATTGAATTGGCAAAATTACAGAGTGCTGAAGCTAAAAAGAATAAGTCTAATGCGGATGAAGTCATGAACAGACCACTTATTCCCCAGCACGTTAACGAGATTGCAAAGTATTTGCTAGAAACAGATCAGTATATTTTGCCCCCATTCATCTTTAACTCGAATACACCGATCAAAGTTTTTACCTATGGTGCAGGTCCGGTCAAATTCGGTTATGCTGTTATGCCAATAGATGTAGAACTTTATGTTACTGATGGTCAACATCGGTTAAAAGCGATCGAAAAAGTTTTACCTGAAAAACCTGACTTGCGTAACGACAGCGTAACTGTGCTGGTAGTTCAAGAAGCAGATATGGATCAAATTCATCAAGATTTTGCCGATTGTGCCAAAAATAAACCCATTCCTCCTGCTTTATTGGCTGCTTTCGACGTTACCGATCCTCTTGCTAAGTTGACTCGGACAATTACTAAAGATTTAGTCATTTTCAATGGACGGATTGATAAAATCTCTCGTACTATCGGAAAAGACACCAAATATATGTTTACTATGAGTCAGTTAAGAATCGGTGTCGCTGAATTTCTCTTTGGTTCATCTCGAAAACCAGTTATAGAATCTCATTCTCGTCAAAGTAAGAGTGAATTTTTGCTAATGTTAGAGAGATTGACGATTTTTTACACGGAATTTGCCAAAAATAACGATACTTGGCGACTTTTGCTACAACCTGCATCTCAAACGGTCAATCTCAACTTATACGATCTCAGACAACAGCGCGTGGATTTTAATACGGTTGGGTTTCAGGTACTTAGTCGCATTGGACATTTAATCTTTTTTGGCCAAGAATTCACTGATTTACAGCGAGAAGCTCTAATTAAAGCACTTGCAGGTTTGGATTATACCCGTGACTCAGCTTTATGGCTAAATAGTATCGTGATTGATGATGCTGGTGCTAAAAAGATAGTTACACAGACAACAGCAGTCGATAAAGCGTTTAAAATCGCCAGAGATGCTGTACAAGAGAAAACTGGGATAGTTTTAATCTAGTTTCGAGTAGATTTAGAGCAATTCGGTCTTACATCCCTTCTGAAATCACAAACAGAGATCGAGCAGTTTTGCTTTATCTCTCTTTTCCTGTGCCTATTGATAGGTTTTACTAATTAGACATACAGTATAGAGAGGAGAACTTTAAAAGTATATGTGTAATGACCGCAATCCAAACCTCTCTACTACCGAATCGTACTATTGATGAGTTCGTAGAAGATATTAAACTACTGACTCAAGAAGTACAAAAGCTCTACTGTTTAGATGAGATTCCTTGGATTATTGGTGTTTCTTGGGGAAAAGATAGTTCAGCAGTTTTACAGTTAATCTGGAATGCGATCGCTGCTTTACCATTAGAGAAGCGACAAAAAACTATTCATGTCATCACCACCGACACAATGGTTGAAAATCCCATTGTCTCTGCATGGGTTAGAAAGTCGATGGAAAAGCTGGAAAAAGCTTCAGAAGCTCACAGAATGCCATTTACATCACATTTACTCTATCCTGCTGTGGAAGATCGCTTTTGGAGTGGATTAATAGGTAAGGGTTATCCTGCTCCCCGTTTGAAATTTCGTTGGTGTACTGGAAGACTGAAAATTAACGCTTCTAATAACTTTATTCGTGAAGTCATCAGAAATTGTGGGGAAACAATATTAGTTTTGGGAATCCGCAAAACAGAAAGCTCTCATCGTGCTAAGGTGATGGAAAAATTAGAAGCTAAAAGACTTCGTGAGCGTTTGAGTCCTAATGCAAATATGCCAAATTCTCTTGTTTATAGTCCGATCGAAGATTGGCGTACTGATGAAGTATGGATGTACTTAATGCAGTGGGAAAATCCCTGGGGAGGAGATAACAAAGAATTATTAGCAATGTATCGAGGAGCGACTGCGGATAATGAATGTCCCTTAGTGGTGGACACCTCAACCCCTAGCTGTGGAAGTTCCCGTTTTGGTTGTTGGGTGTGTACTTTGGTAGATAAAGATACATCGCTGAGTATGATGGTTCAGAATGACGAAGAAAAAGAATGGTTGCAACCACTGGTAGAACTCAGAAATGAATTAGATCTTTTGGATGATAGAGAGAGACGGGATTTTCGTCGTCTTGTTGGGAAAGTACAATTATTTGAAAGAAACTTAAATGGAGAAATATCGATCGAACCCATACCGGGCCCTTATACTAAACAATGGCGAGAATATTGGCTAAGACGGGTATTAGAGGCTCAGGAGAGCGTGCGTACTAATGCACCGGAGGACATGAAAGATATTACCCTAATTACCACGGAGGAACTCAGCGAAATTCGCCGGATTTGGAGGGAAGAAAAGCACGAATTTGATGACCAATTACCGAAGATTTATAAACAAGTGACTGGAGAAACTTTTCAAGACCCGCGACCGGGAGCGGATAATAATCTTTTGGGGAGTGAAGAATGGGATATACTCGCGGATATCTGTGCCGAGGATTCCATGCACCTAGAATTATTGGCTAAACTGATCGATACGGAACGTCAATATTTTCTCAAAATCTCTCGCAAGGGTATTTACAAAGATCTAGAAAAATGCTTTGAATCTAGTTCTCGTAGTAAAGAGGAAGCGATCGAAAATGCCCGTTATGTCTATGATCTAAAGAATGCCGCTCAAAGTGGCAATATTGCTCAGGTGAAAGAACAACTAAAAGAGAGTTTTAGTGAACCGGAAAAAGACCCGCAAAAACAGTTAACTTGGGCCAGCATGAAATTCCCTACAACCGATGAGGAGGAGGAATAACGGGTTTATTTTACCCGTAAACGTCCCTGGATTTTCCCGGCCGCATTTCCCCTATCTAGTCTTTCGAGTTGACAATCAATAAAATTACTGTTTCCCGACGACGCGATGAAACCCTACCAAAAAATTCCTATTCGTGAATGCGGGGAACCCCTAGTACCTATACCCGCAGATAAGTTTGTTATACCTTCTCCCCACGCTTACGAGAAATTAGGGGCTAATTATCGGGGTAAATCTCCCTATTTTTTGCGACAAGGGGTGTTAAATGCTCTGATTGAGGCTCAAAACCGTCTGCAAGTCTATCAACCTGGTTGGCAAATTTTGATTTTTGATGCCTATCGACCGCTGGAAGTGCAACAATTTATGGTCGATTATACTTTTCAGACTCTCCTAGACACAAGAGGATTAGCCAAAGAGAAACTATCGGAGGCAGAAAGTCAAGGGATTTTAACAGAAGTTTACACTATTTGGGCGGTTCCCAGCGATAATGCCGCCACCCCGCCTCCCCATAGTACCGGAGCGGCGATCGATATTACCCTAGTTGACGAGAAGGGACAAGCCATCGACATGGGGGGAGAAATCGATGAGATCGGAGAGCGATCGCATCCCGATTATTATATCCCCGCAAAAAGCCCGCGAGAACAGAGTTATCATCAAAAACGAGTTTTATTGGCTAAAGTGATGGAGGAGGCGGGATTTAGCCGACATAAGGGGGAATGGTGGCATTTTTCCCTAGGGGATCAGATGTGGGCCTGGTCGCTCGATCGAGCCTACGCCATCTATGGTGGGGACAGGGTGTGGGGTGTGGGGTGTGGGGTGTAGGTTTTTACCGATTCTCATCTGGTCAATTACCTAATTTTCAGAGAAAAAGTCCCGGAATTTTCCCCCGATCACTCCCAGATCCGGTACTTTTTGATTGACAAAAGGTCTAAAAGTCTTACCCAACAAGGTTTTAAGATTTATTCAGCTAACCCTAGATCAATACTGATATACTAACAAAAGAAGACTCAAAGCTTACACCGACTCCCGATCAACGATCGCCAAAATTTGATCAACAAAAGCTTGGTGATCAACCACGGGTTTAGAAATATAACCATCGGCCTGACTCTGCTTGAGAAAATTCTCTCGATCGCCCTCCATAGCGTGAGCGGTGACGAGAATAACAGGTAAATCGGCGGTTTCGGGGTTAGCTTTGAGAATTTGGCTGATTTTAATACCATCTACCGCTTTCCCTTCATAGACACTATGGGAGAGGGAGACATCCATTAAGATCACGTCCGCTTCCTTGTCCCGAGCAATACGAAGCACTTCCTCCACGTCTTCAGTCCCTTTAACCTCTAGACCACCTCGTTTGGTCAAAATTTTGGCAAAAACGCGAAAATTAATCGGGTCGTCTTCTACAATCAAAACAGTCGTCATAGGGATGCTCAGGGATAAACAAGGTCAAAACGGGCAAAATGCCTTATGATTCACAGCTAGACAGATTGAAAACGAGAGACTCATGGCCAAACAACTGGATTTCTTAGCTAGTGGTCAAATTATACCCACGGCTTTACACCAAGAGATGGAACGCTCCTATCTAGAATATGCCATGAGTGTGATCGTGGGGCGAGCGTTGCCGGATGTACGGGATGGCTTAAAACCAGTACATCGTCGCATATTATACGCTATGCACGAACTGGGTTTAACCCCCGATCGCCCTTTTCGCAAATGTGCGCGGGTGGTGGGGGATGTCTTGGGTAAATATCATCCCCATGGCGATCAGTCAGTGTACGAGGCACTGGTTCGTATGGTACAGGATTTTTCCAGTCGTTACCCACTTTTATCGGGCCATGGTAACTTTGGTTCGATCGATAACGACCCCCCAGCAGCCATGCGTTATACAGAAACCCGTTTGGCCGGCATCGGTGATCAGGCGGTTTTGGGGGGAATTAGCGAAGCTATCGTTAATTTCAACAGTAATTTTGATAATTCTCAACAGGAACCCGTTGTTTTACCCGCTCAGTTACCGATACTCATTCTTAATGGTTGTTCAGGTATTGCGGTGGGGATGGCGACTAATATTCCTCCCCATAATTTAGGGGAAGTGGTGGAAGGTTTAATCGCTTTGATTGATAATCCCGATTTAAGCGAGGAAAAGTTAGTAGAAATTATCCCCGGGCCCGATTTTCCCACGGGAGGCGAGATTTTAGATGATACCGGCATTCGGGAGGCTTATCGCACCGGTAGGGGGATTATTCCCGTGCGCGGAGTGGCGAAAACTGAAACAATTATCATTGAGGGCAAGCGCCGAAGGGAAAGGACGGCAATTGTGGTTACTGAGTTGCCTTTTCAGGTGAATAAGGCGGCATGGATCGAAAAAATCGCCGAATTAGTCAATTTAGGGAAATTGGAGGGAATTGCCGATATCCGCGATGAAAGTAATCGCGAAGGCATTCGGGTGGTGATTGAATTAAAGCGGGAAAGTCAACCGCAGCAGGTTTTGGCGGCTTTATACCAACAAACAGCCCTACAGACTAATTTTGGGGCGATTATCCTCGCTTTGGTCGATAATCAACCCCGGCAGTTATCTTTAAAACAAGTTTTACAGGAATTCTTGCGCTTTCGAGAAACAACTCTCACCCGTCAGTATGGCGATGAGTTGCAACAGGCCAGCGATCGCTTACACCTAGTCGAGGGTTTATTATTAGCTTTGCAGAATATCGATCGAGTGGTGGATATTCTCAAAAATGCCCCCGATGGTACGACGGCTAAGTACCGTTTTCAGGCAGAATTGGGCATTAGTGACGCTCAAGCTGATTCTATCTTGGCTATGCCCCTACGTCGTCTAACCGGTTTGGAAAGACAAAAATTAGAGACGGAAGCGACGGAATTACAAACAAAAATTCAACAGTTGGAAACCCTCCTCCATAACCGTCAGGAGTTTCTCAAGTCTCTGAAAAAAGAATTGCGCTCTTTAAAGAAAAAATTCGCCGATAGCAGACGGACAAAAATTCGCACTGGGAAGTCGGGAGCAGGGAGCAGTCAGAAGGGAGCGGGGACAAAGGAGCAGTCAGCAGGGAAGAAACAGGATTCTGTGGTTAAAAAGCAGGAGTCAGTCCCGATGAAAAATTTTTCACCCCCACAGATGAAAGAGGTTTCCTTCCCCACACCCCACACCCCACACCCCACACCCTCTTTCGAGGCAGAAGTTAAAAAACAGGAGAATAAAGTTAAGAAAAAGTCTGAGAGTGAGAATGCACCGAGTTTAAGCCTATTTACGCCCCAAGAACCCCCAGAAAATGCGATTTTATTGCTTGATGCCGAAGATAAAATTAGTTGGACGACACCAGAAGAGCGAGCGCCGGACCGGGGTTTAATTATCTATCAACAGGCGATCGAAAAACGGGAAAATTTCCTAGTTATCCTCGATAATGCTAAAGCTTACCCGATTGCTACCCGGGAAGTTCCTCCAAAAGACAATCAACCGGTGTTAATCGACCGTCTGCTGACCAAAACCGCACAAAAAGAGTCAGAAGCCGTGTTAAATCAATTTTTCTTGACGGAACCTCAAAAAAATCAAGAATTGCTTTTACTGAGTCAACAGGGGCGAATAAAGCGGCTTCCCATCGATGAATTAGAGGGGGTTGGTAGTCGGGGTTTGTCCCTCATGAAATTGAAAGAAGACGATCGCCTATATGGTGCTATTTTTACTCACGAGGGCCTGGACTTAGCGATCGCCACCAGTAGCGGTCGAGTGTTGCGTTATCCCGTGCGCGAGGAATTATTGCCAATTATGGGTAAATCTGCCCAGGGTTTAGCAATTTTGCGATTGCGCTACGGGGAAAATCTAGCCGGTTGTGTTTCTCTCCCTCATCGGGAAAATCTGCTGCTGATTTCGGGATTAGGTTACGGGAAAAGACTGGCGATCGAGAATTTACGTCTATCACAATTAGGCGATCTTGGTTCACCCGCTTTACAATTCGTCAACAAACAGGATAGTTTAGCGGCCATGGTAGCGGCCCGGGAGGGGAGTATAGTGTTATTAAGTACCAATCAGAATCGAAAACTACCCTTAGAGGTAGAGACTGTGACAGTTACGGGTAAAGACGGGACAGGTTCACAATTAGTCAAACTCAACCCCGCAGAAAAAATTATCAAAGTACAATTGTTACACCGTCTCTAACAATGGCGAAAAAAACGAAAAATGTTGCCCGTAAACACCGAAATTGGCAAAGATGGTTAAAAATAACTCCGATTCTGGTTTTTGGGTTTATTATCCTTAATTTAGCGATTAATTTAGCCATCCGCTGGCCAATTAATCAACAAAAACCCATTGATGCCATCTTAGTTTTGGGGGGCAGCATTCGTCGGGAAATTTATGTAGCCAATCTAGCCCAGCAATACCCCGATATACCGATTTTAATTTCCCAAGGCTCGAAAGACCCCTGTATTTTATTACTATTTGAACGGGCAAAAGCGCCAAAAACTAACGTCTGGTTAGAAAAGTGTGCTGATTCTACCTTCGGCAATTTTTTCTTTGCTGTGCCAATTTTAAAACAATGGGGAGTACATAAAGTAAAAGTTGTCACCTCTCCTACTCATTTACCCCGCGCTAAATGGTTAGCAGAAATTCACTTGCAATCCCATGGTATAGCAGTAGAAATCGATGCAGTCCGAGAAATTGGTATCCCCGGTAATCACGAATCAAAGCTAAAAACTGGGTTAGATGTGACTAGAAGTATAATTTGGGCTTTTGTGGGACAATTAATCTATCCCCCCTGTTGGCAAGTCATTCCCTTAAATTCCGTTGATTTAGAAGTTGTCAGGACTGATTGCCATTTTAGGTTAAGGCATAACGAGAACCAATTTTACCGATTGCATCGGTGGCACTGAAACGAACGCTATCTTCTGCATCGGATAAGGCATTGATTAAGGCGGGAATAGCTTCTTCTAGTCCAATTTCACCTAAAGCGAAGGCTGCGTACATACGAACATCTTTATTAGAGTCTTCTAAAGCCTTGAGTAACTCCGGAATAGCTGTTTCTGTGCCAATCTTAGCCAAAGCCTCGACTGCCTTCCCACGAACATATTTATTAGAGTCTTCTAAAGCCTTGAGTAACCCCGGAATAGCTGTTTCTGAGCCAATCTTAGCCAAAGCCTCGACTGCGTTGCTACGAACATACCAATTAGAGTGTTCTAAAGCCTTGAGTAACTCCGCAATGGCTGTTTCTGTGCCAATATTACCCAAAGCCTCGACTGCGTACCCACGAACATACTCATAAGAGTCTTCTAAAGCCTTGAGTAACCCCGGAATCGCTGTTTCTGTGCCAATCTTAGCTAAAGCCACGGCTGCGTTCCAACGAACATACCCATCAGAGTGTTCTAAAGCCTTGAGTAACCCCGCAATGGCTGTTTCTGTGCCAATATTACCCAAAGCCTCGACTGCGTACCCACGAACATACTCATTAGAGTCTTCTAAAGCCTTGAGTAACCCCGCAATGGCTGTTTCTGTGCCAATATTACCCAAAGCCTCGACTGCGTACCCACGAACATACTCATAAGAGTCTTCTAAAGCCTTGAGTAACCCCGGAATCGCTGTTTCTGAGCCAATATTACCCAAAGCCTCGGCTGCGTTCCTACGAACATCCTTATTAGAGTCTTCTAAAGCCTTGAGTAACCCCGGAATCGCTGTTTCTGAGCCAATCTTAGCCAAAGCCTCGGCTGCCCTCCAACGAACATACCAATCTAAAGCCTTGAGTAACCCCGCAATCGCTGTTTCTGAGCCAATCTTAGCCAAAGCCTCGGCTGCCCTCCAACGAACATACCAATGAGAGTGTTCTAAAGCCTTGAGTAACCCCGGAATCGCTGTTTCTGTGCCAATCTTAGCCAAAGCCTGAACTGCGTTCCAACGAACATCCTTATTAGAGTGTTCTAAAGCCTTGAGTAACCCCGCAATGGCTGTTTCTGTGCCAATCTTAGCCAAAGCCTCGACTGCCTTCCCACGAACATCTTTATCAGAGTCTTCTAAAGCCTTGAGTAACTCCGGAATAGCTGTTTCTGAGCCAATATTACCCAAAGCGAAGGCTGCGTACCCACGAACATAATTATCAGAGTCTTCTAAAGCCTTGAGTAACCCCGGAATGGCTGTTTCTGAGCCAATATTACCCAAAGCCCCGGCTGCGTACCCACGAACACCCTCATAAGAGTGTTCTAAAGCCTTGAGTAATCCCGCAATGGCTGTTTCTGAGCCAATCTTAGCCAAAGCCTCGGCTGCGTTCCTACGAACATACTCATCAGGGTGTTCTAAAGCCTTGAGTAACCCCGGAATAGCTGTTTCTGAGCCAATCTTAGCCAAAGCCTCGACTGCCTTCCCACGAACATCATCATCAGAGTCTTCTAAAGCCTTGAGTAACCCCGGAATAGCTGTTTCTGAGCCAATCTTAGCCAAAGCCTCGACTGCCTTCCCACGAACATAGCTATTAGAGTCTTCTAAAGCCTTGAGTAACTCCGGAATAGCTGTTTCTGAGCCAATCTTAGCCAAAGCCACGGCTGCGTACCTACGAACATCCTTATTAGAGTGTTCTAAAGCCTTGAGTAACCCCGCAATGGCTGTTTCTGTGCCAATATTACCCAAAGCGAAGGCTGCGTTCCTACGAACATCTTTATCAGAGTCTTCTAAAGCCTTGAGTAACCCCGGAATAGCTGTTTCCGAGCCAATTTTACCCAAAGATTCAGCCGCTTTAGCGCGAATTTTGGGGTGGTTATCATCTAGTTTTTTAGAGAGGGAGCTAACGGCGATTTTGGTATATTCATTAATTTTAATCATATTGTTTTCTATTTGGTGATTAGTTGGTATTGACACTCCCATCGCTAAAAGCGAGGGATTCTTGGTTCACTGAGTTTCCTTAATCTGGCAGGACGTATCCAACCAAACCAGAGGGAACCTCACGCCGGCGCGTATTAGTTTCGGTATGCCCTACCGTACTTAGTCCCTTTTTGAGAATGTTGATTGCGGCGTTTTCATCCCGCTCCAAAACACATCCACACTTACACTGATGGGTTCTAGTCGATCAAGATTTTTTGACAGTTTCACCACAGTTTGAACAGTTTTGGCTTGTATAATTCGGTGCGACAGCAATCGTT
>VYKV01000051.1_pt1 | contig 13158 bp, 13 predicted proteins | sample 5114461 | NCBI WGS metagenome assembly VYKV01 (sample SAMN12291816, study PRJNA351875) | freshwater metagenome | isolation source: freshwater lake | place: USA: Michigan, Gull Lake | collected 2011-07-05 | reverse complement strand
GATTAATTCTACTACAAAATTGGAAGGAGGGGGCAACCATCGACCCCTACCTCCCACACTCCGAGAATGATTATTATTCTTGAGAATGAATAGTTTATTTTTTGGAAGTCCCTTAGACTGAAAACTGTTATATCTGGTTTTACAGAAAACCAGTTTTACAGAAAACCTGTTTTACAGAAAACCTGTTTGCTGGAGCGAGGATGAAAAACAGAAAACCAAAAACCCAGAAAACCAGATGAAAATTATTACCGTTACCGGTTACAAGGGTGGCGTAGGAAAAAGCACCACCGCCGTGCATATTGCCACCTATTTCAGCGATCGAGGTCGGACGGTATTGGTCGATGGCGATCCGAACCGCACCGCTCTGGGTTGGGCGGAGAGGGGGGAGCTTCCCTTCACCGTCGCCGACGAGCGACAGGCGATGAAGATTATCGGCGGGGCGGATTTCGTCATCATCGATACTCCCGCCCGTCCCCATTCCGACGATCTCAAAGAGTTGGCCAAGGGTTGCGAACTCTTGATCTTACCCACCGCCCCCGATGTTCTCAGTCTGCAGCCGATGTTGGAAACGGCCAAGGACCTAGGAGACGCTAATTATCGCGCCCTAATCACGATCGTACCGCCGCCCCCGAATCGGGAAGGTGAAACTGCGCCAAGATTTAACCGAGGGCAGTATCCCTGTTTTCAAGTCGATGATTCGCAGAACCGTCGGCTATCAAAAAGCCGCTTTAGCGGGTGTTCCCATCCGCAATCTCGATGATGCCAGGTTAAAAGCGGCATGGAAGGATTACAAAGCTTTGGGAGAGGAAATCTTAGCCATATTGGAGGCTTTATGACGACGGGCAGATACGGCGATTTAATTAAGAAAGCCAGAGAACCGGAAAACCAGAATGCCAATTTACCGGAAAACCAAAATACTGGTTTACCAGAAAACCAGAATACCGGTTTACCAGAAAACCAGAATGAGCCAGAGGTGAACCTTTGTGTCAAAGTTCCCAAATCCCTTCGGCAACACTGGGCGGCGGAGGCCAAACGGCAGGGAACAACGATGACGGCGGTGATCATGGCAGCCCTTAGCGATCGATTCGGTAAACCAGATTAACAGAAACCCAAAAAACCAGATAACCAAATTAACAAAAACCCAAAAAACCAAATAACCAGAAAACCAGATGACCAGAAAATTTTTAGATGTTAACTAGGGTAATATTAGGTAATAAAGTTGCCGTTTTTGTATGAAGTCGCTTTCCCTGATTGTTTCAGGTTCTATTGTTTGTCTAATGTCTATGCCAGCCAACGCTCAAAATCAGACGGATTATGAAGCTTTGTGTCGGAACCGGGAGTCTTACGGGTTTTCTCAAGAAGAGTGTGATCGCTGGATTAGAGAACAAAACCAGCGTTCTCCTACTAATTCTTCTGGCAATGGCCGATCAACCGTCAATTCCGCTTTTATCGGAGAGAAGGTTTATAAACTGCGCTTGAGGGATGCCCCTACGGGCAATATCGGTCAGCAAAGCATTTTTTCTCCTGGTGATCTGGATCGGGAGGAGTGGGTAGTAGTGACTTTGATCAACAATCAGAGGGTCAAGGTACGTCATGCCACGAATGTGATGAACAAGTTTTGGGGAACCCGCAAGTGGTACGATCATCCTGCCACGGCCATTCGATTATGTGCGATCAACGGTTTTGATACTACCGATTGTGTGACGGCTCAGGGAGATACGATCGATTTGCCAGAAGGAAAAACTATTAATGAGGTTCAGATCGATTTCAAGTATGTTGAGGGTGGTTCTGTCTATACTCGTAGTGTCCAGATTGCCCCCGGTACTTTACCCGATTGAACTATTGAGACTTAGCCAATCGGAAATGGCTGTTGGTGACGGCGTTTTTCTCTGAATAGCCAGCAAAGATACGGGGATTTATGCCATACCGATTCCGAATCAGAATGTCTTGATTCTAGAGGAGTGGGAAGCAGAGATAGATGATAGGGTTGCTAATTTGTATGGGTTGACTGCTGAGGAAATGAAGACTATTAGGGGGTATTAATTATGACAGGAACTCCCTATCAAATAGTCATTGATACTAACGTAATCTTAGCTGGATTGCGCTCTAATAAAGGAGCATCTTATCAACTCTTAACCATTCTCAATGACCGACGCTTTCAAATCAATGTATCTGCCACCCTAGTTTTTGAGTACGAAGAAATACTAAAAAGAGAACAACAACAAATAAGCTTAAATAATGAAGACATAGATAATATTATTAATGGAATTTGCCATCTAGCTAACCATCACGAAATCTTTTATATGTGGCGACCATTAGCTAAAGATGAAGATGATGACTTCCTGATAGATTTAGCCCTTAAATGCCAAGCGAGCTTTATAATTAGTTACAATCAAAGAGACTTAAACCCTGTTGAAAAGTTCGGAATTTCCGTTGTAACACCAAAACAATTCCTACAAATACTAGGAGAAATCAAACCATGAAACTAAGCACCAACATTCCAGATGCCTTATATCAGCAAATTGAAATCTTAGCAAATAAACAAAGCATACCAGTAGAGCAACTGGTAACAATGGCATTAGCTGCCCAAATATCCTCTTGGATGACTAAAGATTATCTAGAGGAAAAAGCACAACAGGGAAGTTGGGATAAGCTTGAACAAACATTAGCTAAAGTTTCAGACAGAGAGCCAGAAGATTATGACAAACTATAATCCTTTTTTTGGTAAATCTAGGTCAAAATCCCAAGTTAAAGCCAAAATTGTTGCCGAATACTTTTGATCTAAGGAGAATTTTGGCTCTTCTAGGTTCTGTGTGATAAGTTTAGCTTGCATAGGATCGATCTTTGTGTCCTTTGTGTCTTTGTGGTTCGTTACACCCCCTTGCTAGGAGGAATGTATCTTAGGACCCACCAAACCCAAGAGAGCCTCGTTCGCTAAGAAAAATGAATAAAAGGGTGACACTTAGCCATACGTTTGGTAGCATGGCGGGATAAGAAATGTAATTGTTATGGGCAAACCACAAATCGCCGTCCGAATTCCCCCACCCCTCCTCGCCGAACTCAACCAGTACGTCGAGCGGGTTGGCACGTCCAAGACAGATGTGATCATCAGTGCGATCTCTCAATACCTAGGCTGTGCCGAGACTGTGCCGTTGAGCCAACGGGTAAGCGAACTGGAACTACAAATGAAAAAACTGAGGACTTTGATCGAATCTTATTCAAGCACCGAGGAGGGGAATCAGTGAAGAAATGCGATTGCGATCTAGTTTTTATCCACGGTACAGGGGTACGAGAACCAGCCTATAGCAAAGTTTTTAGCATCATTAGCCAAAAATTGAAAGAGCGCAATGAAAATTTGTGTTTTCATAAGTGTTACTGGGGGGGGGCTCTCGGCACGACATTAAATGCGGGAGGACTATCTATTCCAGTGTCGGATCAAAAAAAAGCCTCAGAAACAGATTTAACTAATGAAGAGTATGCTCTGGGTTTATGGGAGTTACTATATCAAGATCCGCTCATCGAACTGCAAATCCTAACCATAAGTTCCGAGGACAAAAGAACTGTTTTTGGGGAAAAGCTAGGCGAGGATTTGGATAATCGGGTTCGAGCCTTAAATCCATCCTCTAATCTCCAAGAAATGCTCGATCAAGCTGGCATTGGCGAGTTTTTTCCTCAATCCCAATCCATTATCGTCAACGAAAGCGATTATCAAAAAGCGATCGAATCCGCCACAGAACCATTAGGAGAATACCGCATAGCGATCGCTCGTGCGCTCGTAGCTCAAAGTTCCCTTTTGGTAAGGGATAACTATGGCGAATTCGCCCTATCAGTCAATGGCGAATTGCGCGACCGTATTGTCGAGCAAATAGCGGCAGAGCTAGGGGGCACGGAAAAAGGAATTTTATCTGGCATAAAACAGAGTATTTCTGGCACAATCAGGCGTATTATCAACAATAATCTCCAAAGACGGCGAAGTGGATTTTCAGAACAATACAGCGGTACTTTGGGAGATATTTTGATGTATCAAGCAAGGGGACAAAAGCTTAGAGACTTTGTTTGCGTAACCATTAAACCTCTAAAAAAACCGACTGTATTAATCGCTCATAGCTTGGGCGGCATTATCTGCGTTGATTTGCTGTTACAGCAACAATTACCACAAGTAGTTTTGTTGGTAACAATCGGTTCTCAATCCCCGATTCTCTATGAATTAAATGCTCTAGTGGGTATGGAATATAACCCTAATGCCAACTTACCAGAAACTTTTCCCCACTGGTTAAATATTTACGATCGCAACGATTTTCTCAGTTATGTAGGGGAGAAAATATTCCCCGGAAAGATACAAGATGTCGAAATCGATAGTAAACAACCTTTCCCTGAGTCTCATGGTGCATATTGGAACAATGACAAGGTTTGGGATGCAGTTTGGCAGAAGATGGTGGAGGTAGCTAATGGCTGAACCATCGACAACACAAGCAATTTTAGTGGGAATCGAAAAGTATGCTGATTCTAGGTCCATTCCAGATTTGAATGGCCCGGTCAATGATGTTTATCAGTTCTGTCAATGGTTACGAGATCGCAATGTGCCTCCCGAAAATATTTCGGTTTTTCTCGCGCCACTCGATCGCAATGTCGGAATTGCTGACAAGATTACCAATCTCATCGATAGTAAACCCTTAGAAGCAAACAAAGATATAGTCAATAAAGCTCTGCGTGAAGAAGCGAGAAAGAAAACAGCAACTTTGTTTTTCTTGTTTTGGTCGGGACACGGTTGGATCGCTTCACAAGGCGATCGCCGATTGATTTATGCCGATGCGACAATGGAGGATCTCAAGAATCTAAATTTAACTGTCCAGCTTAATGCTATGCAGACCGATTTATATAAGAATTTGCCTCGACAGCTACTAATTTTTGATGCCTGTGCCAATTCCCAACTATTAAAGATAAATCCACCGGACGATCTTCCTGCTATTGGTAAACATTTGCCAAGTCAAAAACAAATGGCAATGTTTGCGGCTAATCCGGGAGAATATGCGATTAATAAAAGTGATGAGCAAACGGGTATATTTTCACGAGAACTATTGAATGAATTGAACTCATCAAAAGATACAGAGCTTTGGCCACCAGATATGGAAGCGGTTATGCAGAATGTGCAGGAAAAGTTCATTAAACTACGAGAGGATGGACAAACCAGGCAAACTCCTTCGTTTCTACTGTATCAAGACTGGGAAGGTAATAAAAAAAATTTCTCTGAATCACTACAAAACGAACCAAGACAAAGTACGTTAACAAGAGTAGAAAAGGTGATTCTTTTACGAGACAAATTTTTGATGTGTCGCTCAATTCTAGACCCGTCTAAGCGAAAAAAAATTATTTTGAATCTGCGTCCAGAAATCACTAACAATTCTACTTTGGAGGGGGATAATAATACAGTGATGCAGAGTGTAATTGAAAATAGCCTTGATTATCCAGATGGACTTTTGGAATTATTAAAAACTACTAAAAACTTATTTGAAAGAGATTCTATTCAAATGAATGATTTGTGGAAATTGGCTCAAGAATTATTTCCAGAGGAGATGTCTAAATAAAAATGCTGTTAAATATACCGATAAGAGTTAATGAATTTGGTTCTCAAGAACTTTTCGATACCTTACTAAAGTGTTCTGCAATCCAAGATTCTCAAAAAAGAAAACAACTTATTAAGTTGTTAGATTCATCCATCGCCAACAATATTGGATCGACAGATTCACCAAATGATACTGCCCTTTCGATTCTTAATGCCTTTGAGGGATTTCCACACAAAATTGATGAATTATTAGAAGCAATAAAACGATTAGATTCGGAAAGCACTGATTATAGTGATTTATATCAAGTTATTTTTGATATTGCCAAAAAACAACAACAAAAATTCTATATCAAACCAGTTAAAACTCCTGCTATTTTTGAGGAAATGGGTGTTAATAATGATGATCATGATGAGGTGTTTGAAAGTTTGTGGACAGAACTACAATCAATTCTCAACACAATTGATTGGAAAAATATTTGCAAAGCCTGTTCTGAGATTAAAGAAATCAATGAAAATGACAAAATCTGTATCAAAAATTTTTGTTTTACCAAGAATTATGAGTTATTAAAACAAGTATTTCTCGATCGATACGAACCTACATTATTAATAATCAAATTAGCTCAATCACTAAAAGATGATAATGGACATATAAAATCATGGCTAGATAAAGCTAATCATAAATTGGAAAAAACTGAAGCCGCACCTGACCCCAATATTAATATAAATAGATCTTGCTTGCCACCGATCTTATTAATTATGGTTGAGAGACTTGTCAATGGAGAAGATCAAGGTAAATGGAATGTTAGAGGACAGTTTAAAACTCAAGACAAACAAGAAGAAATTTCGTTGTCTCAAGATAAACAGGGCTTTATTTGCAAAACTTTTGAAGAAATTCCTCAAATAATAAAAGCTTATATTGATTTTATTGAAAACGACTCCAAATTTAGTAACGAAAAAATAAATAAATTGAGAATAGAACTGTTTTTGCCGCTATCTGAAATAAAAGAAAGTATTGATACTTGGACAATAGATTCTGAAGATAGTTTATCAATACCTCTTATAACTAAACATCGTCTTTTTCTGCGAATCAAAGAACGTATATCGAAGAGAAGAAACACTCGCATACAATTACTTCAAGAGGGCTGGAAAAGGATAGGTGATTTCTTGAAGAGCGATCTAGAAATTTCCAAAGCGTCATTGGGAGAAATCATGAAAAAATCCAAAACATCTAACCTGATTGAGATTTTAAATGTCTCTAACTGGATTGAGTTAATAGATTGTATGGAACACTGTCCGAGTTTATGGTGTATGATTTGGAAAGGAACTCTTCCCAACGATGAATCCGATCGGATGAATTTTTTTGGTTCTATTCTTGATAGTGGTATTCCGATCGCTTTTTGGAATTGGCATTCCATTCCCCAAGAAGTAGAATTTGAAACGAAGTTTACAGATTGTTTGCGTCGGGATAATTTAGTTGATCGCTGCCAACAATTACTCGAAACAACCTGGAGTCTCAGACGAGTTGCCTGGGGGGAGAAAGAGGAAATAGAACGCCAAAAAAAACCTGGATATTATCTCGGTATGTTGCTGGAAGACCCGGAAATCTTGCCGGAAGAAAATAAATTACAAACAATAGGAGTAAACACATAAAATGGCAGAAGAAACTAAATCAGTTCACTGGCATCCTTTTAATGGCGGAGGGAAACAGCTACCAGCATCTGAAACTCTCAATCTTCCCCCTCCACCTCCTTGGAGAAAATTCAATAGACCTATTCTCCCTAAAGATACCGAACGTCGGTCAGATTTATTGAAACTTGTCGAGAGTGAAAAGACCGATCGCGATCGCGGTGAAAAATTCCGTTTGTCAGAAATCGCTGACAATGAAACCAATTCTCAAAATGCTCAACTTCAGAAAGCGATCGATCTAGTCATCGCCGGGGTAAATGCGGCTTTATGCTTGCGTCGTCCCCTGTTAGTGACAGGTCGTCCCGGTTCGGGAAAAACCTCCCTTGCCTATGCCTTAGCATACCAACTGAGATTGGGTCCGGTTTTAAAATGGTCGATTACGGCTCGAACGACCCTTCAGGATGGTTTGTATCGTTATGATGCGATCGCCCGTTTACAAGAACCAGATTCCGAGGGCAAACAAGATATTGGCTCTTATATCACTTTAGGAGCTTTGGGTACGGCATTTCTTCCTTCAGTTTTACCCAGAGTGCTTTTAATAGACGAGATAGACAAAAGCGACATCAATTTACCCAATGACTTGCTCAATCTGTTTGAAGAAGGCGAATATGAAATTCCCGAATTAAAACGTTGGACAGAGAAAAACCCCAGTCAACCAGTTTCAGTTTTTACCTGGGATAAAAATCTTCCTCCTGTCGAGCTAAATAGCGGAATAGTGGGATGCCATGCTTTCCCCATCGTCGTGATGACCAGTAACGGGGAAAGAGATTTTCCTCCAGCCTTCAAAAGACGTTGTATCAGAATCAAGATGCCCAATCCAGGCATTAATAACCTGAAATCTATAGTCAACTCTCACATGGGTGATGAATATTTTAATAAGTCTAGCGATCGTATCGGTCAATTAATTACAGATTTTTTCAATAAAAAAGATTTGGCAACGGATCAACTCCTTAATGTTGTATATATGTTGACCGGTGGTGCAGAATCCACTTTCGATCACGAATCCCTTAAAGAGTTACTGTTTAAGAGTTTGAATGATACCGAGGGATTGTGATGAGCGATGCTTTTATACTGGAGAAGCCAGACCGCTTCGAGCAGTTACTTAAGACTCTCAATCAGTCAGAGCTAGAAATGACTAGCTATGAGTTAGCTGATTTGTGCTGGTTATTGCTCCATTCACCTCAGATTATAGAATCTACTGAAAGTAAGAAAGTAGAAGTGAACCAAGAGGAGCCAAACAACAATCAACTGCCCAACAACAATCAACTGCCCAACAACAATCAACTGCCCAACAACAATCAACTGCCCAACAACAATCAACTGCCCAACAACAATCGGCAACAAAATAAAGAGTCTGGGGGACAGTTATTCCCACGACAGCAAAGCAAAGACTCATCCAGTGGCGGTGGCGGTGGTTCTTTAACTTTTCCAGTTGATAATCCATCAGATCTCGGCAGTTCCTTATCTTTGGCAAAAGCCTTAAAAACATTATTGCGGCGCGTACCTACACGGGATCGCCCGAGTATTTTGGATGAAGTACGAACAGTCGAAAGTTTTGCCGCGACTGACGGAAAAATCTTGGTTCCTGTTTTTAAACCAGCCTTAGAACCTTGGTTAGAACTAGCATTGGTATTTGATCGCGGTTCCTCGATGGATATTTGGCATCAAACGTTAGCAGATCTAAAAACCGTACTACAACATTATGGTATCTTTCGTGATGTGCGGGTCTGGCAATTAGCTCCCAAGGAAAATAATCTATTTCTCCATGAAGGATTAAACAAGACTAATTCTAGGGTTTATCATCCTAAAGAATTACTCAATCCTAATGGTCGCCGCCTCATTGTAGTAGTTAGTGATTGCGTGGCATCCTATTGGCAAGATGGCAAGATGTTTCCGCTTTTAAAATTGTGGAGTCAATCGAGTCCATTAGCTATATTGCAGATGCTTCCAGAATGGCTTTGGCTGAAAACTGGCTTAGGATTGGGAGCGAAAGTAACTTTAGTTAGTGATGAACCTGGTTTAACTAATAGTCGATTAAAAATTAGAGACGTGCTGCTCTGGGAAAACGTCTTTCGTGAACAGAATCGTTTACAGATTCCTGTTTTTACTTTGGAACCTCTCAGTGTCGCACGATGGAGCGGTGTAGTCGTGGGGCGCGGCGACACCAAAGTAGCAGGATTTGTACTGACTCCCGATACCAAAGAAGAATTAGAACCCGAGGGTAAGCTAAATTTAACTCCAGAAGAAATAGTTAGACGATTTCGCAATAATGCTTCGCTTCTAGCTCAAGAATTAGCAGAATTGTTAGCGGCGGCACCGACAATTTTTCTGCCAGTAGTTCGATTGATCCGTAAGGAAATGTTACCAAAAGCAGGTCAAGTCCAAATCGCAGAAGTATTTTTAGGCGGTATTCTTCGCGTTCGTTCGTTAGGGATTAAGGAAACTGACCCAGATCTGGTACTCTACGATTTTATCAACCCGGAAGTAAGAAAAATTTTACAATGCAGTTCTACTCGCTCTACTACAGTAGATGTATTCGATCGCGTCTCCAAATATATTGCCAAACAATTGAACCTAGAATTGCGAGACTTCCTCGCTGAATTGAAAAAGCCTCCAACAGAAGTAGGTACAGATATACAAGACATCATTCGTCCTTTTGCCGAAGTGGCAGCCAGTATTTTAAGGAATTTGGGGGGAAATTATCTGGCGATCGCACAGCAATTAGAGCAAGGTCAGCCAAAAGCGACTCAAACAGCTAGAGAAGAAGACTTTCTCACCCGATTCACCCCAGAAACCACCACAATCGAAGTCGGCAGGCTCACCATCCTCGAAGGTGAAGCCGAAACCGAGTTCATCGCCCTGCGGGAACAGTGCGCCAGCTTGAACCTAGAAGACGGCGACCTCTACGAACTAGCGATCGAATCGGGCATTAAAGAGCTAGAAGCTCAGATACTCTTTATCTATAATAAGCGAGCGGAACAAACAGACTTACCCCAATGGGACGGGGAAACTGTATTTGTCGATCGACAAGGAAATATCATTAAACGTCAACCCGTCACCGCTAAATATTACGAAGAAGAGATTCCCTTTAACAAAAGGAAGGATCAACCCCCCGCGGGGCTAACCGAGATTAGAATGCTCCTCATCCCCGGCGGAACTCTGCTCAAAGACGGTAAGACTATCTATATAAAACCCTTTTTTATGGCACAGACCCCCATCACCCAAGCTCAATGGTGGGCGATCGCCAGCCGTAAAGACTTAAAAATAAAAAATAATCTAGACCTAACCCCATCACGATTTAAAGACGACTATGGGGAAACGAGTCATTGGTTACGGCCTGTAGAAAATGTGAGTTGGTTCGATGCGATCGAATACTGTGGACGACTAGCCAAGCTAACCAAATTCCCCTACGCCCTACCCTCTGAAGCCCAATGGGAATACGCCTGTCACGCCAATACAGAAGCCCCCCTTGTTAAGGGGGGTCAGGGGGGATCATATCCCCCTTTCCACTACGGCGAGACCCTAACTGCAAAACTAGCCAATTACGACTCACAGCAAACCTACGCCGACGAAGCAAAAACGGCAAGCCCCAAGCAAACAACCCCTGTCGGTAACTATCCCCCCAACGCCTTTGGTTTACAGGATATGCACGGTAACGTCTGGGAATGGTGTATAGATCTGTGGGATGCTGAAGAGAGGGCGATCTCGCGTAGCGATCGCTTTGCGTTCGACAATAACCCGACTAATCTACTAGATGAAAATATAACTATGCAGTTATTAAACGATAAAAATACGAGGGTACTACGCGGCGGTTCTTGGTTCCTCAATCCGGGGAACTGTCGCTGTGCGAATCGTTACTGGCTCTACCCCGACTTCCGCAACTACTTCAACCTCGGTTTTCGAGTTGTCTGCCGCTTCCCCAGGACTTGATTTCCCTTTATTCTTTTCTCTTTTTCCCTTTTCCGGCGATTTTTTGGGGACTAATCAGTACACATGAACCACAACGAAAAAGAATTGTCAGTTATTCAAAAAACCTATGACCTCATCCTCTGGTTAAACCCGATATTGAGTCGTCTTCCCCGCAATTATCGCTTTACCCTAGGGGAAAGGATAGCCAATAATCTCTATCAATTACTAGAAGGATTGATAGAAGCCAAGTATAGTCAAGAGAAAGAGGAAATTTTGCGTTCTCTCAACCCTAAATTGTCGGTTCTCTACTACCAAATACGGTTAATGGTTGACCTTAATATTATGTCCGATAAACGTTACGAAAATCTGAGTCGATATTTAGTCGAAATCGGTAATGAACTAGGGGGCTGGCTAAAATCCCAAACGAAAATCCCACCGGTTAACCTAACCGGAACAAAGAATGGTCGTTAGAATTGGCAATACATGGGAAAAAATTATCGAATTTGAAAACCTCCTAGCGGCCGCTCGGCTCGCGCAGCAAGGTAAACGCTATCGCCCTAATGTCCTCGCCTTTAACGCGGAACGGGAGAAAAATTTAATCAAGTTGCAAGATGAGCTAATCGAACAGACCTATCATCCCGGTCAGTACCGCAGTTTCCGTATAACAGACCCCAAACCACGCCTAATTTCGGCGGCCCCCTATCGAGATCGCATTGTCCACCACGCTCTCTGTCGGATAATTGTACCTGCGATCGAGCGTACTTTTATCTTTGATAGTTATGCCAATCGAACTAGATTTGGGACACATCGCGCCTTAAAACGCTTTATTCACTTTGCTCGCCATAATCGCTATATTCTACAATGCGATATCTGTCAATATTTCCCCAGCATCGACCATGAAATCCTAAAAAGTACCTTACATCGTAAACTCAAATGTCCCCGCACCCTAGCCCTAATCGATCTAATTATTGATAGTAGCAATCCCCAAGATCCCGTATCTAACTACTATCCAGGTGATGACCTGCTAACCCCGCTCCAACGTCGTCGAGGACTTCCTATCGGTAATCTAACCAGTCAATTTTTTTCTAATGTATTTTTAGACGGATTTGACCATTTTGTCAAAGAAAAATTGAAAATTCAGCAATATTTGCGCTATGTTGATGACTTTGCTCTATTTAGTGATGACAAAGAGATACTCCAACAAGCACGGCAGGATATAGAAGCCTACCTTACGACCTTACGGCTAAAAATTCATCCCGTCAAAAGCCAACTCTTCGCTACTGTTCACGGTGCGAATTTTGTCGGATATCGAGTGTTGCCAGATCGTATTCGAGTTCGTAGCGATAACCTACAACGGGGAAGACAGCGTTTACAAAGTTTACAAAGAGAGCTAGAAGCGGGTCTTTTGAGCCAAAGCGAATTCGAGCGAAGATTAACCGCTTGGTTCGCTCACCTGAGCCATGCGGATAGCCATCATTTGCGCCAAAAAATCTTAAAAAGTATTGGCAGACTATCCTAAATAACCACTGAGTCGGCATAATAAAAACATTGGGGTCGGCAATAGAGCGGCGGTTCTTGGAACAACAATCCGAGGAACTGTCGCAGTGCGAATCGTAACAGGAACAACCCCGACAACCGCAACAACAACAACAACGGTTTTCGAGTTGTCTGCCGCTTCCCCAGCACTTTCCCACTGTGGTGAATATTTGCCAGAGTTAATTCCAGAGCCGGTGGATGGGAATCCATCGGGCGTGAAGTAGGGAAAGTCCAGACCGACTCCGGCGATATCCTAGAGGTATCCAAAAATCAACCGAAAAGGAGAGCTTGGTAGGGAAACCGAAGAGTTCTTCTTTTCAATCCACCGGCGAACGACAGCAGTGACCATCACAATTATCGAAAATTTGGGTTAAAACCCCGTCGTTTTACGACGGCTTTAAGCTACAATGGAAAAAGCGATAACCAAGCTAAAAACTGAACCTTGACCACAGATAGTAGGGGGT